>MDSV01069395.1_pt1 | contig 41221 bp, 36 predicted proteins | sample 810851 | NCBI WGS metagenome assembly MDSV01 (sample SAMN05326640, study PRJNA326480) | marine metagenome | isolation source: seawater | place: Atlantic Ocean: North East | collected 2012 | reverse complement strand
TCTTCAATAGTAATTTCTATATCACTACCTATGTGAAAAATATCATTTATTGCACTTTCCGTTTCCATAGCTTGAATAGTTCCCAAAGCCCCATCTTCAATAAAGCAAAAAGATCTAGTTTGTTCTGCACCATATATTTGAAATGGATTCTCACCCTTTAAAAATCTTTCAACCAAATGAGGGATTATATGACCAAAACCCATTTTTGGACCAATAATATTATTATATCTAATGATTTTACATTTAAAACCAATATGTCTTGCATAATTTAAGAAGCCTGATTCACCTAAAATTTTTGTTGCTGCATATGTCCAACGTGGATGATTAATATCTTCAATACAAAGTGGTATATTTTCGGGCGTTGGTATTTTATAATTAAATAAATCTATTGTACCAGAATAACACTCACTTGTAGATGTAAACAAAACATTTTTTACCTCAACTTTCTTTAGCCATTCAAGTGAATTATAAATAAGAGCAGTATTAACTCGAATAACTTCATGAGGATTTTTTAAAGTGAAATTAACTCCAATCATCGAAGCTAACATATAAAAATCATCATAATAGGGATCCAAGATATCAAAAGCAGCTGGATCAGAAAAATCTTTGTATATCAATCTAATTCCATTAGATTCAATAAAACTCATTAATTCATCATCATTTTGATTATGATAAAAATTATCACCAATTGTTATTTCATAATTGCCACGATTTACCAAAATTTTTGCAATTGCGGATCCAATGAAACCTCCACCACCTAAAATAAAAACTTTTCTTTTTTTCATAACTTTTTTATATATCTCCTCTTCCTAAAACTTTAATCTTATGTTTTTGAGAAATTAATTTAATTTGTTTTTCATCAAATAAACCAACTGTATCAAAGATCTTTAAAGAATTTTTTTTATTTAAAAAATTAACAAATTCTGAAGTTTTATATTGATCATGTCCCGTTGAAATTACAATTAATTGAAAATTATCTGACAATATATTGTATAAATCCTTACTAACATCTATTCCAATTTCTTCCCAATATGTTACGTATGGATCGTGAACTGATACTATTGCATTATCATTAGTGCAATAATTATAAAATGATTCTACTGGTGAGTACCTGGTATCTCCTACATTAGATCGATATGATACACCTAGGAGTAATATTTTTATTTTTTTAAGGCTTTTAAATTCAAATACCTTTCTCATGAAATCAAATGCAAATTTTGGCATTTTATCATTAGTTTGAACTCCACTTATACTTTGCTTAAGAGCTGCTTTAGAATTGAATAATTCAGTTTTTGACCAAGATGCTAATAGAGGGTCTTTTGTTAAACAATATCCCCCAACACCTATACCTGGGTACATAATGTTACTATGAGTTGGCCTCATTCTTATTGCATCTATAACCTCATATAAATTAACTTTTGAATCTTCAGCAAATCTAGACCATTCAGTAATAAATGCTATGTTCATTGCTCTGTAAGAATTTTCTAAAACTTTTGATAATTCTGTTGCATTAGTATTTTCTAATCTCGTTAATGGATACTTTTTTGTTGAAATAATAGTTTTAAGAAAGATTTCTGTTTTTTCAGCAGAAATTTTATTTATTCCGGAATATACTCTGTAAAAGTTTTTAATTGAATCAATATATTCAGGCCCAGGCATTACTCTTTCATATGAGTGTCCTAAACTAAATTTTAAAGTGGATAAACCTCTCTTACTTAAAGCTTTTTCAATAATTGGTTTTACTACTTTTTTACATGTTCCTGGCGGTACAGTTGTTTCAACTAGAATTAAAACATCCTCTTTACAATTCATTCCTATGGTTAAAACGGCTTTTTTAAAAGGATTTAGATTTACATCAAAATTAATTAAATCCCCAACATCGTTTTTATGCTTTTGAACATCTAAATTTATATCAACTATTATTACATCAGCAATTGAATATGCGTATGGATCAGATGTTGCTAAAAAATTATTTTGGGTTATTGTATTATTGAAAAATAAATCTATTTTAGGATCATCTGCAACTACAGGAAATACCCCTTCATTTATGTTTTGTATTTTCCAATAATTCCTCTCATCTGCTAAATCAACACCGATTACAGCATAATCTTCATCAGAATTTGCACATACAATTGACATTACAGCACCTACAAAACCCAATCCTTGAACTACCACTACTTTTTTATTTTTATTTTTATTTATGAAACTATCAATTAGAATTTGGTCGGAAATTTCATTGGGAATTTTATATTTTTTGTTATTAATTGGGCTAATTGAATATTTCATTTAAACTAAATTAAGTTATTTAAAATTTTATAGTTTGATTCTCTAATAAAATGTTTCTTTATGATTTCAATATTTTTTTTTGAGTAAGCTGTTTTTTTTGGAAGTGATTTTAAAAAGTTAAAAATTGAATCTTCATTATCAACTAAAATCCAAACATTTTCAAATTTTTTAAGTAGATCAATTGCTGCTCCTTTTCCAGAATATATAATTGGTTTTCCAGTTGATAAATATTCATATAGTTTAGATGGTATAGCCGTTTTATATTTATTCTCCAGTTTTGCATATAAATAATCAGTTTCATTATAAAAGGCAATTACTTTGTTAAAATTAACATTACCATAAAATTCAACATTAAATATATTATGCTCCGAAACTAATCTTTTAAGTCTTTTAAGGTCATTACCTTCACCAACAATTCTTAAAAATAAGTTTTTATAATTTTTAATTACACTTATAAATAACCATAAGTTTTGAGCAATACCAACATTTCCTATATATGTAATAATTATTTTATTTTTTAATTTATTCCTTTTTTTTGATAAAATATTTTTTAATTCGTTAAATCTTTTTTTAGAAATTCCATTAGATAAAATAATTTTTTTAGAATCAATTTTATCAATATTTAGTTGATTTAACTCTTCAAAATTTGTAAGAGTTATTAATTCACTTTTATTTAAAAAGTATAAATGAATTTTTTTTAATACTGTAAATAAAATTTTACTAAAAAATGAATTATCAGAATATTCCCAGACTAGATCCCTAATATCAATAATTTTTTTACGGTTTGATCCAAAAAGAAAGGTTGTTATAATTAAAGATATAAAAGGAACTGTGATAATTTCTATGTGTGAATTGATTTCCTTTGATTTTTTTGAACATAGATAAGAGTAATAGAATTCGTTTATATATCTAATAAAAAAAGATTTTGATTGTATTATTGATTTACTTGGTATGGGATGTAAATTAACATTCTTCTTTGTGAAATTATTTGGAATTTTAATTTTACCAATTATGTGTATTTCGTAATTATCTAAAACATTAACCATAGAATTAATTCTGTTAAATGTAGCACCAGAGTCATAAGTCATTATAAATAATGCTTTTTTCAATTCTTAATAATTTTTAAAAAATCAACTATTCGTTTAGAAGCTTTACCATCCCAAAATTCAGGAATAGTTCCATTTTTCCATTTATTATTAAAGAGTACTTTGAAAAATGGTATTAAATTATTTGGATCTGAACCAACTAACTCATTCGTTCCAATTTCAACTGTTTCTGGTCTTTCGGTATTGTCTCTTAAGGTCATACACGGAACTCCCATCACGGTTGTTTCTTCTGTAATTCCTCCTGAATCTGTAATTACACACAAAGAATTTTTTACTAAATAATTAAATTCAAAATAAGGTTGCGGATTTACTATTTTGATATTATCGAAATTGAATTTAGACTTTGATAAAATATTTAAAGTTCTTGGATGAGCTGGAAATATAACTGGTAAATTATTTACATTATTATTAATGATTTTAACTGTATTTAATAATTTACTGTTCTGATCAACATTTGATGGTCTATGTAAAGTTAAAACAAAATATTTTTTAGTTTTTAAATTTAATTTTTCATAGAAACTAGGTTTTTTAAATTTATTTATATTCTTTAATAGAGTATCAATCATTGTATTACCAACAAACATAATTTGTTTATTATGTACACCTAGCTTTTTTAAATTATCATTAGCTTTTTTTGATGTAGTAAAGAAGTAATCCGTTATAGAATCTGTGACAATCCTATTAATTTCTTCTGGCATATTTAAATCACTTGATCTAATACCAGCTTCAACGTGAGCAACTTTAATTTTCATTTTTTTTGCTACAATTGAACAAGCTAAAGTTGAATTTACATCCCCAACTACCAAACAAATATCTGGTTTTGGGTTGTTCAATAAAACCTTTTCATATTCGATCATTATTCTTGCTGTTTGTTCAGAGTGAGTGCCTGATCCAACACCTAAATTAATATCAGGATTAGGTATTTTTAGTTGATTAAAGAAGCTATCAGACATTCTCTTATCATAATGCTGACCAGTATGAATTAACCTATAAGTTATATTTAAATTTTTGTTTTGATTTAAGCTTATCTCAAAGATAATTGGAGCTATTTTCATAAAGTTTGGTCTGGCTCCTGCTATTATATCTATTTTCATTTTATAAATTTTATTTCAAAACTAGATTTATCTTCAATTATTGAAACCAGTTTGTACGCATTTGCATATATGTTAAAGCCCTCACAAAATTTATATTTATGTAACCGCATTTTTATATATCCATTAAACTCAATTACAATATCTTCATTTATTACTAATTTATTTTTTTTCAGTACAGGTTTTATGTTTGGATGAAAATGAATATTTGACTCTATACTTTGATTGTTAAATAGCTGAATTTTATCTTTAATTACAAATTTTTCAGTAAATAATTCAAATGATCTAAATACAGCTGTATTTATTTTTCTATATCCATTATGGTGAGCAGAAATGTAATATGTATCCTCATTCAAAATTTCTACCTCGGCCCTATCTGCAGTCCTAAAAACATGCCATACCTCTGATGAGTTTATATTATTAATATTAATTGTATTATGATATTTAGTTGATCTCTCAAGCTCACGAATTTTAGATTTGTTATATGTAGAAATTCCAGGATCAACTATAATAGGAATATTTTTAAAGTATAATTCAAAACTAAAAGTATCTGCATGAGAATGGGCAGTTAAAAATTTTGGACCAATTTGACCTACGTCTATTAATATATTAAAGTTACCCCTTTTCCATCTTCTATATCCAGATCTAGATAATTCTACAAATTCAGGTCCTATATCTAAGTTTTTTGCATATGATTGAAGCTCATAAATATTATTAGTAATTCCCTTTATACTATCATTTACTGGTGGATAAGTTCCATCATCATTTGAAATGTTTAGAGCCCAACCTAACATTAGAGAAGCTTTAGTAGCAAATTTTTTTTGTAATTGGTTATTTATTTTATTCAATTGCATTAAGCAAATACAATCAAGCAATCCTCTTAAAACTATATTTTGGTACATTGGAGAAAGCTCAAAATGACCTCCATCATTCAAGATTTGCTTATCTAACTCCTTATTTATGATGCTTAAACCTTTTTCAGTAATTTTTTTATTTTCAAAAAAAACACCTGAAAACAATAAAGTTATTCCATTTTCAAAAAGATGATTTCCTTGTAAATGATATTCAATATTATTTAATAATTTATTTGTATCATGTATGATTTGTAAGTTAATTTTTTCATCAATAATTTTGTAATTGTTCAAAAACTTAATCCAGTTTACAATTCTTAGGGACATTGGATATGGTTGTGTTCCAATTTTTTTATTATTACTATCTATATAGTCAAAAATTAATGTTAAACCCTCTTTTTTACTAATTCCATCTTGAAGAAGAAAATTGAAATAATTTAAATTATATGACCAAAGTTTGTCATTACCTGCATAATCCCAATCGATTACATCAAACTTTTTCTTCTTGTTTAGAAAAATAAATATATTCTTATCAAAATATTCAGAGGGTTTAACTAAATAATTTTTCCATAAAATACTCTTTTTTGGTATTTCAATTTTAATGTCATTAAAACTAAAGAATTTATTGAGTTTAAGCCTGTAAAATATTTGATAGAATATTTGTTTGCTATTTAAATACTTAATTGTATTTAAATAAAGAAATAAATTATTTAACATCAATCCATGATTTAGATTTCAGAGATTCAATACAACTTATTGCTGCTTTACTTGTATTAATGATACTTTCATAAGTTATAGGTGGTTTTCCACCAGATTTAATAAAATTTAACCATGTTTTAAATTGATTGTCATGTCCCTTATCTTGACTTACACTTTTTTTACTTGATTTTTTATTTCCGTAAATTTTTGTTGTTTTAAAATTATCAATTGTAATTATATTGCCATTTTGAAAAATTTCAAATTTTTCCTTAGGATAAGATTTATTACCGTTTGAAAAATAATTAATTACACCTAAAGATCCATTAAAATATTTAAGTATTATTGTAACATTATCTGTATTTTCTTTAATCGAATTGCCATTAGATGACATTAAAACTTCTTTTACAAAATCATTTGTGAAAAAAGAAATCAAATCAATGAAATGACATGCCTCACCAATAATTCTTCCACCGCCAATTTTCATATCATGAACCCAATGACTTTCAGGAATATTACCGGCATTTATTGTAGCTATAACATTAATCGAACCTGGATTTTCTCCTAGATATTTTTTAACAAAATCAGAATGCGGAGAGAATCTTCTATTAAATCCAACGGTAATTGATCTATTAGATTTTTTATAGAACTTCTCAATTTTAGAAATTTCATTTTTAGTAATAGCTAATGGTTTTTCAACAAAAACATGTTTATTATTTGAGATACCATCTATGACATAATCAGAATGTAGATCATGTCTAGTTGTAATAATTATAGCATCTATTTCTTTATCATTTACTACGTCTAAGTAATTGGTTATTGAATTAGGAATATTAAATTTATTTGCCAATACTGTCCCTGATAATCCATTGGCAGAAACAATTGATTTAATTTTTGCATTTGATTTTAATAGCGATGGAAGAACTGTTAGTGAAGTGAAATTTCCAGAGCCAATAATTCCTAAAACTGCATTTGAATTTTCATAATTTTTAACAGATAATTTAACTTTATTTTTTATTACATTTTTAATTGAATTATTATAACTTATAACTGAAGCAATTGCATTTTTATCATCAAGATTCTCATATATTTTTAAGTACTCTTCTAATTCAACTTTCTGTGTTATTAACTTTTTTAAACTTAAATCTTTGTTAGATATTAGTTTTAATATTGCATCGAAATTTCTCTTTTCAGTCCATCTAACATAACCAAATGGATAGTCAAGGCCTTTTTCTTCAAAATTGCTATCATATCTTCCAGGACCATAACTACATGATACCTGAAAAGAAATTTCTTTTTCATAAAAATCTGATCTATTTAAATTTAATCCAGCAACTCCAACTAAAACAACTTTTCCAAGTTTTCTACACATTTTAGCTGAATTACTAATTAATTCGTCACTTTTTGATGATGCAGTAATTAAAACTCCATCAACACCATTACCATCATTATTTGAAATTATTTTTTCAACTAAATTAACATTATTAGCATTGAAACAAATTGTTCCCCAGGACTCAGCTAGTTTAATTTTTTTTGAGTCATAATCTACTCCAATAACTTTACAACCGTTTGCCCTTAATAACTGTGTAGTAATTAAGCCTATTAAACCCAACCCTAAAACTACTATTGTTTCTCCAAGATTTGGTTTAATTAATCTAACTCCTTGTAAACCAATAGCGCCAACAACTGTAAATGATGCTTCTTCGAGGTCAACATTATCAGGAATTTTTGAAACTAAATTCATAGGGACATTTACAACCTCAGCATGATTTCCATTACTAACAACCATATCTCCGATTTTAAACTCATCAACTCCTAGACCAATACCTATTACTTCTCCAACATTACAATATCCGAGAGGTAATGGTTCATTTAATTTTTTAAAAATCGCATTTAAAGTAGGTTTTAATCCATCTGTTTTTATCTTATTTATTACTTGTTTAACTTTTTCAGGTTGTTGTCTTGCCTTGTCTATATAGCTAGCCTTTCCAAAGTTTACTAACATTTTTTCAGTACCTAGTGATACTAGAGATTTATGGGTTTTAATTAAAACATATCCGTCCTTTACAATTGGTGAAGGAACTTCAATTATTTGGGTCTTACCATTTTTTAAGTTTTGAACAATTTGTTTCATAATAATTTGATGTTATTATATTTAGGTTGTAATAAAGTGAAAATTAAAACTACTAAATCAAGTAAATAAATATCTGTAAATAAATTTTCCATTAAATTATTAATTCAAAAACTGTTTCATCCAAGAATCAATTACTAAAATAGAAAGTAATGGATATGATAAATCTAATTCGCCATTGTTATTTAACTCAATCATTTTCTTTAATTCATCTTTATTAAATATTTTTGAAAGATTACTAGAATTATTTATTGTATCATTAAGTTTTTGCTTCAAATCGTTTTCAATCCAATTCCTTACAGGGGATCCAAAACCTGTTTTTGGTCTATAAATAACATCTTTGGGTAGGTATTTTTCAGCAACTTTTTTTAAAATATACTTAGTTTGACCATTTTTAAACTTTAACGATGATTCTAGAACTCTTGAAAATTCAAACAATTCTTTATCAAGATACGGCACTCTGATCTCAACACCACAGCTCATACCCATCTTATCAGTATAATTTAAATTATGATCAGGTAAAAATCCTTTGGATTCTAAAATTAACATATCATCAAGAATATCATATCTGTGATTATTATCTTGTAATATTTTATTAAAATAGTCTATGGGATTATGTATTTGATTTATAAATTCATGTTTAATTATTTTTTTTAGCATATCAAAATTGAACCAACTAAAATAACCCGAAATCCTATTATCTTGCGTTGCATCTGAGTATTGTAAAAACTTATTAATTCTTCTAAATTTTGGATTTTTATTGCCAAGAATTTTTGCAACATATTTTAAAAATTTAAAGATAAATCTGGGAGAATTATTAAAAAAAGGTTCATAATTTAAAGCTCTATGTCTTCTATATCCAGAGAATAAATCATCACCCCCAGTACCTCCAATTAAAACTTTAATATTTTTTTTTCTTGCTAATTCTGCAATGTTTCTAACATGCATACATGCGGGATCAGCCTGGGGTTCATCTAAAAACCATACCATTTTATCTAGATCATTCAGAATATTTACTTCGGCATTAACAATATTTAAATTAACATCTAAATGTTCTGAAACTTTTTTAGCATAAAATAAATCTGAATGAAAATCTTCCAAATGATTATAGCTATTAGTGTCATTAATTGTAAAACATTCCAGTTTTTTATTTAAAATTTTTTTTGCAATTGCTACTATTAAGCTCGAATCTAATCCCCCTGAAAGAAAGAAGCCAACTGGAACGTCAGATAACAACTGTCTATTAACTGCTTTCACAATTTTTTTATCTAAAATATCAATAGCTTCTCTTTCACTATAACCAACCTTATTGATTTTTGATGCAGTATCAAAGAATTTAACACAATCTATTTTAAATGGATCACTAATTTTTAATTTATAACAATTTCCTGGCAACAACTTTTTAACATTTTTAAATGGCGTTAATTTTCCTGGTGACCATAAAAAAGTAATATAATTAGATATTGATTGAATGTCAATGGATTTATCAATATCAAATTTTAAAAAAGTTTTAATTTCAGATGAAAAAATAAAAAAATTTTCATCTTGATATATATATAGGGGTTTCACTCCAAAGTGGTCTCTTGCAATAATTAATTCATTTTTATTTTTATCAAAAATTGCTAATGAAAAAATACCATTAAGTTCATTTAAGAAATCTTGACCAATTTCACTATATAAATAAAGTATAGTTTCTGTATCACTTGTAGACTTAAATTTATGATTTATTTTTTTTCTTAAATCAAGATGATTATAAATTTCTCCATTAAAAACTATTACAAAATTATCATCTTCACTAATCATAGGTTGATTTCCATTTTCAGATAAATCTAATATGGATAACCTACTGTGAAATAATGTTAAATTTTTACATTTGTAAAAACCTGAGCTATCTGGTCCTCTGTGATTAATGGTTGAAAGAATATCTTTAACCTTGAATTTTTTTTTTGTAATTACTCCAGCAATACCACACATTATAATGACATTAATATTTTTTTTAAATTCAATTTTCTGGACTCAAAAGAAAATTTTTCTTTACAACGATTATAACTTTTTTTAGCCATAAGAAATTTTTCTTCATTTTTTAAATTCACGTATTTAATTAGTTCTTTAGAAACAATTTTAGGATCCATTTGATTAATTATTATTCCAGAATCCCCAACAACTTCAGGACTTGCACCATATCTTGATACAATTGATGGAGTTCCATATTCCATTGCCTCTAGTACACTGTTACCAAATCCTTCAAACCAGGAGGGCATAATCATCAAATTTGAATTTAAGTAAAGTTGATTTTTTTGGTTTTCACTTATGTCAGTCAAAACTTCAATATTATTTGATAGGTTACTTTGTTTTATATATCTTAAAATGCTATCATAAGCGTTGTCTTTTTTTCCTGCTAAAACCCATTTCCATTCATTTCTATATTCGTTATTAAAGATTTTAAGTGCATCTATAATCAAAAAAATGTTTTTTCTTTTTATTTGATCCATCGTTAACCAAGATATTGATAAAAAAAGGATAGGTTTTTTAGACAAAATTTCTTTTTTATCAACTAATAATGAATCATTATTTATTTTATAGTTTAGTGATGAATACAACAGTGTTGGATTATTAACTGTAAGATGACTAGATATACTTTGTTTCTGATCTTCAGAGATAAATAAATTTACATCTGTATATTTTAAAACAAATTTTGTAACTACTTTGTATAAAAAACTTTTTTTATAAAAGTCTACTGCACCTGAGTAGTCAAACATGTGAATTGCGCCTGTTATAATTATTTTTGTATTAAATAATTTTGATATAATTAGTGGGCTCAAGCTTCTATTCCACCACCAACAATAAATTATGTCTACTTTATTGATATGATTTAGTAACTGAAAAAAATTATTACATACATATACTTTTTTATAGATTGATGTCAATATTTTATAGTCAACATTATAATAAACCCACTTTGAAAGATATTCTTTTTTAACAGGTAAAAAATAAATTATAGATTCTTTTTTCATATTGAAGATTTTAATTTTGACCCAAACAATAAAATAATACATATTACGTTTATTGTGTAATAAGGTAAAATAAAATTCATATTAACTACGTTGGATATCAAAAAAGATAAAATAATAAACAATAAATAAAAGTTAATTAGAGTTTTATATTTAATATCATATTGAATTTTTATAGTACACTGGGACAAAAATTTTCTTAAAAAATAAAAAACTGATAGAAAAAAAGGTAAAAATCCAAATAACCCTGACCTTAAAAATATTTCAATGAAAAGATTACTATAACCACCCCATCCTTGTTCAAAACCAAATAAAATTTGATTAATACTTAAATTTTCTAATATCTGAAAAAAAATAAGATAAGCTCCATCTCTTTGGGCCACACTTTCAACTACGGAAACACCTCTTATTGAGTCAACTGTAGTATATATTAAATAAAAAATATAAGAGAAAACCGAAATAAAAAATAAGTTTCTAAAAGTTAGAATTGATTTTTTGTTTGATAAAATAATGAAAAAGAATACTAATATTACCGTCAAAAAAATATCTAACATTGCAGCTTTTCTTAAGGTTAAAAAAATTTCAAAAAAACACAAAAAAATTAGAGGTATTAAAAATTGCTTGTTTTTAACTTTTAGTATGTATAAAAAAATTAATGTTGATACTAAAAATGAAATTACGGCTGAAAATGAAACATAAAATTGATAAATCTCAAATCCAAAAAAATTTCTTCCACCAAATTTAAAATTATCAATAAGACTGAGAGAATCTAAAGAATTAATAAAAAATGAAAAAAAGTGAAGTATTAGAAAAATTAAAAATCCATTTAAATAACCTTTGGAAAATGAATTGTAATCTTTTTTACTAAAATCATATGAAATATAAAAAAATATTGGAATAATAATTAAACTCAGATATCTTACAAATTCTAGCTTGTCAAATAAATTTAAGTTTAATAAAAATAAAATCAACATTATTAATACATAATTCAATATTTCTCTAAACTTAATTTTTAGTAAAATAATTATTGGAAAAATAAATAAAGCCAATGGAACAGGTTGACCGGCAGAAGTAGAAATTGGCTTATTAATTTCATAATCTATAAAAACAAATAGACCAGTTGATATATCAATGAATAATGGTAATGGTATTAATAAACCCAAAAAAAACGGAATCATATTTTTTGGATTTATTAATATTTTTTTCTGACTCATTTAGTTTTTATAAGATTTAAGAAAAGATTTTATTATTAAAAAATCATCTTTTTTCAAGCTCCAGTAGCAAGGAATATTTACAATGCAAGAATTAATATTTTTAGTATTAATGAATTTATTTTTTGAAATGTCAATTTCAGGAAAATCGTCAAACCATGAACCAATTTCTAAATTATATTTTTTTAAAGCATAATTTTTGAAATTGTCTCTGTCTGTTTCTGTTATTCGTAATGGCAGTCTGCAACTAAGAATATTTTTTACGTCACAACTTTCATAGAAAGATTTATAACCAAGCTTTTTGGTAAAAAGAAATAAATCATCAAAATTATATTTTGTTTTTAAAAAAATTTCATCCCTTGACTGTATTACATTTGATAGAATCTTTTTAGATAATTTTCCTAATTTTTTTGATTTATTAAAGTTTTTTGATAATGAAGTGGATTTCTTAAAAATTCCTGAAATCATAAAAAAATACCATAAAAATTTAGTTATTAAATTACCTTTTCCAACGAATAATAAATTTAAAATTGTTTGAAAAATTCTTCTTAAATCTTCCAAAACAGAAACACTATCTAAAGAATCATAATAACTCATAAAATTATTTGGATTTTTAATTTGTATCATACCACCCCAACCTATACATATCACTTTTGAAACTTCAAAAGAATAGACTTCAGCATCAAATAAGTCAATATATTTTTTTTGATATACTGTACCAAATGATAAGCAATTGTCAAGCAAAACTGGAATTTTGAGATCATTAATTTGTTTTAATTCATTTAAACTTAATCCCTTAATTCCAAAACTATTTTGACAAATAATTAACTTTGTTTTAATATTTATTTTATTTAAAATATCCTCAAAATTCATTGATAGATTATCGTTAATATCACAATATATAATTTTAGCACCTGAAGCTTTAACAGCCTTTGTAACAGCGTCGCAAGTAAAACAAGTGATAATTACTTCATCGCCATTTTCAATTCTTTTATATTTTAAATAATGATAAATCGCAGCTCTTGCAGATTCAAAGGGAAATTGATTTTTTGTAAAAAAATAATTTTTATTTATAAGAAATGATTTTAGATATAAATTAATATCCATACCAGCCCATAATACAGGAATACCCTTACCCCATTTAGTTGGCTGGTTGATAAAAATCTTTTTTAATAAGGTATTCAATTTTACGATTTTATCCCTGTAATTACATTATGCTCACCTGGATAATTTGGTGCATCCCATGGGAACAACTCTCCTTTATTACATTTTTCCCACCTATTAAGATCTTCATCAACCATTTTTGTAATAAGTTCTTGAAATTTTATTTTTGGTGCCCAATTCAAATTATTTTTAATTTTTGAACTATCACCGAGAAGATGACCAACATCTATTGGTCTTAGGAACTTGTTATCTGTTTGAGTATATTTTTCCCAATCTAGTCCTACACAATCAAAAGCTGTTTTGACTAGTGTTTTAACTGAGTGAGCCTCTCCTGTTGCTATTACATAATCATCAGGTTCATCAGATTGAAGAATTCTCCACATACCTTCAACATATTCTTTTGCATAACCCCAATCCCTGATAGAATCTAAGTTACCAAGAACTAACTTATCAGTTACTCCAATCTTTATCTTAGCAACAATATTAGTAACTTTTCTTGTTACAAATTCAAGACCTCTAATTGGAGATTCATGATTAAATAATATTCCATTTGAAGCAAAAATTCCGTATGCTTCTCTGTATATTTTAATTTGATGCAATGAGTAAATTTTTGCTGCAGCATATGGTGAAGCTGGCATCATAGATGACTCTTCGTTCAAAATAGTACCAGGAGGATAAGCATTACCATAAAGCTCTGAAGTTGACGCTTGATATAGTTTAATAGATTTATCAATTTGTCTAATGCACTCAAGGATTCTTGTAGTTCCAATACCATCTACATCACCAGTCAATAAAGGTTGTTGAAATGAAGCACTTACAAAAGATTGAGCTGCAAGGTTGTAAATTTCATTAGGTTTAGATATAGAAATAGCTTCATAAATACTAGCCATATCAGTAACATCAGCAGGAATTAATTGAACTCTATCATAAATATTTAAATACATAAGTCTCCAAAAATTCGGAGTCGATGATCTTCTATAAGTTCCATATACCTTGTAATTTTTACTTAAAAGTAGTTCTGCCAAGTATGCTCCATCTTGACCTGTAATTCCTGTAATTAGTGCTGTTTTATTCATAAATTATTTTTTATAATTTTTGTTATATGATTAATGTCTTTTTCCCTCAATGAAGGATAACTTGGTAAATTAATTCCGGATTTACTTAATAAACTAGCCACTGGATAGTTAGACTCTTCCTCGTACATGGGAAGAGTATGATTTGGATAAAAAAGAGGTCTAGTCTCAATGCCATTTGATTTTAAAACTTCTCTTATTTTATCCTTAATTTTTTTTGATTTGAACAAAACACTAACCATCCAGTAAGAATGATAAGATTTCTTACTTTCTTTTTGAAATATCAAGTTAGTGTCCTTTAATTCTCTTTTATATAATTGGGCAACAGAATTTTTTAAGTTTAAGATTTTTTCTGCATTTTGAATTTGTGCGTACCCAATGGCTGCACAAATATTTGTCATTCTATAATTATATCCAACTGAATCATGCCAATATTCTAAATCTTTTGAAACTGCTTGACTTTTAAGGTGATTTACCTTTTCAATAATTAGCTTTTGTTTTGATGCTACCATTCCTCCCTCACCAGTTGTAATTGTTTTATTACCAAAAAAACTAAATGTTGAAACATCTCCAAATGATCCTGCATATTTACCATTAAATTTTGTTCCAAATCCTTCAGCTACATCTTCAATTAAAAACAAATTATGTTTTTTACATATTGAAACTAAATCATCCATATTACATGATGCACCATATAAATGAACCGCAAGTATAGCTTTTGTTTTGGGAGTAATTTTATTTTCAATTTTTGTAGTATCAATGTTCCAATCCTTTATATCACTATCTACAAAAACGGGTTTAGCATTAACAAATTTTATGGCATTTACTGACGCAACATAGGTGAATGTAGGAACTATCACTTCATCATCTTCTTTAATACCAAGAGCAAGCATAGCTAAATGTAAGGCCACTGTTCCATTTGATACTGAACTTGTGTTTTCTAGTCCCAAAAATTCTTTAAATGAATTTTCAAAAAGGCTAATATATTTGCCCTTTGAAGAAATCCAAGTAGAATTTAAACAATCATTGACGTATTCTAATTCATTTCCAAAAAGTAAAGGTTTGTAAACTGGATAATTCATTTATTTTGGAATTTTAGTTACAAAGAACGATTTACCAAAAGTTGAATAAGATTTCCATGGTTCGAAATCAAATCCAGCATTATTTTTTTTAAATTCTTCAAACGCTAATCTTTCTCCTAGTGGCTTTCCAGGTGGAAAACAGTACCAATCATCAAAAACTATTATTGAACCTACAACTAGTAATGGCTTAATAAATTCCAAAACTGTAACAGTTGAGGAATATAAATCTACATCAATATGCACTAATCCTACACCTTCAAAAGTTTTTTGCAAATCACTAGTAAGTGTATTATCATAATATCCTTTGATACACTGTTCATCTTTTAATGAAATGCCAGTATTTGATTTAACTATTTTCTTAAAATTAGTAATTGATGTTGAAAATGTACCAGTTTGAAAAAAACCATCTACTTTTTGGTTTGTTTTAGGTAAGCCTTCAAATGAATCAAAAGCATAAAATTTTGCTTCCTTTAGTTTTAGATATTTAGAGGCATTAATCATTGAAGAAAATGTTCTTCCCGAATGACAACCAAATTCAAAAATTACTGGCGGAATCTCTTTCTCAAAACCTGCAACACGCAAATAGTTAATACACTCCATCAAATGGGTGAATTTTAATTTTTCATCAGAAAATCTATATCTCTTTCTGGATTGATATTGCTTATTGTAAAATAAATATATATAGATATCATGTAAAATATTTTTTAATTTGCTTGGAATAATATTTATAATTTTTCTCATAATTTAGTTTTTACCAATTTTCTATACAATTGTTTTTTGAATCCAAAATATAATTTGTTAAATGATCTAAATATTTATTATTACCGAACCTTATTTCATCTAACGAATTAAAATTAAAGCCATTAAAGTTATCAGCAAAAACTTTTTTAGTTAAATTCCATGGCAAATGAAACTTTATAAAATAAAAGAAAGCAAATAGTCTAATATCATCATTTTTTTCGTTCTTGAATTTTCTTTCTTTAATTATACAATTAAAATATTCTTGGATTGATTCTGGCTCATAGGACAAGTCTAGTCCACTATATGGTGCATTTGCTACGGTGACAACTGGAATTTCATCAAGTAACATCTCTAAACCTAGCGTTCCTGAATAAATAAGCCCAAGATCGATATATGGAAATAGTGAATACGTATTTATCTTCATATTAGGTAAAATAAAATGAACATTTTTCGGTAGCTTTTTAAATTTTTTTAATACATGATCATATACAGTCATCTTTGATTTTTGAGAATCAAATTCCTCAGCAGGGTGAGTTTTTATATAAAGGGTTAATTCATACCTTTCGCTAACAAATTCAATAGTTTCAAAAACCCAATCTAGAATATCTTCAAATATTCCATTGTTTTCACTAATTCCAATGTCCCATAAAATATTAGTAAATAAAAAAATATTTTTTTTTGATGTTTTGATATTTAAATTCTTAAGAGCATCTGAGCTATTTTTTGAAAAATAATTGTATTTCTTAAAAATATCAGCTTGTCCAATTTTTCGTTTACTTAAAAAAGAATTTAATTCTTCAAGTTCAGATTTATTTAAATATTTATTAACTCTATATCTCAAGAATTTTTTAAATCTTTTTCTAGATTCAAAAATTTCAAATAGGTTAACTTTTATTTTATTAAAATCATAAGCTGCCATAGAAATAACAAACGATTCTTTATTTAATGATTTAAAATATTTATAAAAAGGCTCCCAAGCACTGTAAACATTCATATTATTTAAAATAATATCTGGATTATACTTAATATTTGACAATCTTGCTATTTCATATGATGTAATTGCTGTTATTGTATGCTTGTATTTAATTTCATTAAGGGCATCAATTTCTTGTGGAATTTTTCCATAATAATATCTCAATATAGAATCGTTTATTGACTGAGTAATGTCCATGTCTTTATAAATAATTTGTTCTTTTAAAAAGTTATTTTTTGCAAATTCTTTAATTTTAATCTTTGTTTCAGTATCGATTATTTCTGCTATTCTTAAAGTGTTTAAATCAAAAAAGGGGTGAGTTTTTTTTAAATTGAACTTACAATTAAAACATGGATTAATGTAGTTTTTGTTTTTGACAGATTTTATTTCACATCCATCTAAAAAACCATCACAAACAATAATTATTATTCTTGCTCCTCTCATTTGTAAGGCTTTTGAAAGTATTAAAATTTGAAAGTGTTGATAATGACTAGTTTCGATCAAAGGGACTAAGATTGTTTTTGACTTTTTTTTAACTTCTATTTTATCCTCTTTTAATTGTGATGATAGATTTTTCCTGATAGTTAAATAATATTTAAATATTATTTTTAAATTTTTTAATTGTTCTTTTATTAAACTCACCACTTAATAAATTTAATTTTTTCCTTAACAAAAGAATAAAGGAATTTAAGATCCTTTTTCCCTGGATATAGCTCTGAAAATTTTTTCTTTGTATAATTCAAGAATGTTGAAATTAAAAAAAATGAATATAATACCAGCCCTATGGAATATCCCAATGCAGCACCAATTAATGAAAAATATTTAGTTAATAAAATAGTTATTATTATTTGAATCAATAAAGGTATTATCTGAATCTTGGGCACTATATCTGCTTTACCTATTCCGTTAAAAAAAGAAATAAATAATGAGCTTGAACCAAATAATATAGTAGCTGGTAAGATTATTTTTACTACTAGTCCTGCATCCTTAAAATCTGATCCATAAGTAATTATTATAAATTGATCTACGATGATTAAAAAAAATAATGAAAAAAAAATCAAGATTAATAAAATAATTCTGAACGACTTAGCAGTTATATCTTGAGCTGATTTTAACTTTAACTTACTGATTCTAGAATAAAGAATTTGATTTAATGCATCGTTAACTCTATTTAAAAGTCTTGAAACAGTTTGACCTAGTCCTAAAAAACCGACTAGAACTGGTGAGATAAAAAAAACAGCTACTGTTCTTGATGTAAGCTCAGTAAAATGAGATAATAATCCCGATATATAAAAGTTAAATGAATATTTAAATAATAATTTAAATTCATTGAAATTGAATCTAAATGAAAATAATACATTATTAGATTTTATAAAACCAAACAAAAAACCTAGAATTGTAGAAAGGATAAGACTAACAATTATACCAACTAATGATAATTTGAAAAATACTAAAATTAATAATAATAAAGTAAAGCTGATTGCTTTTATTATAACCATTTGGTTATAAATTTTTATCTTTTCGAGGGCTAAAAAATAATAACAATAATTTAAAAAGAATACTTGAAATGGAAATTGAAATGATATCAAAGCTAACTCAAACTGCAAATTTGATTCAGAGTTACTAAAAATTCCTTCATAAATTATATCAAAAAACAAAAAAAATAAAACTAAAATGATAATAGAGAAAATAAATCCAGCTGAATTAATAGTGTTTAATATTGAATTTGAATTTCTTTTATCTTTTGAAATAAAATAAACAGCAGCTAAATCAATCTTAGTTCTACCAAAAGCTTCAGCATAGGTTGGAATTAAAAACAAGATTGTCCAATATCCATAGTATTCAGGACCTAAAAATCTTCCTATTAAAATTCCGTTTATTAATACGGAAACTGTTAAAAAAATATCTCTTGTAAAAATACTTAATGCGTTAGAGCTGACGGAGTTTTTCATTTATTTAAATATAGAATTTTATCACTTTTTTCTTTTTTTATAAAATTTAAACTATAAACTTTTATTTAAATAGATAAGCCCTGAAAGTTCATCAAAACCATATTTTTCTTGCAAATTAAACGTTGATATTGGTTCAGGAGCATAAAAAATAGATTTTCTCGATTGGTTTGTAACAAATTCGGATGGTGCAATAAAAAAGAATTTAAAAATAACTATTCTTTAGTTTAGCAATAGTATTGTCACCAATATATTTTCTATATATAGCTATACTTTCGTCTTGAGTTATATAATTCATTTCTTTTTTCCCATTTATTAAATCATGTATAATTTCACAAACAAAAATTGCTGTTTGAGGGTAAACTGATGCTCTAAAAGCCTCATAGCTCTTCATATCTACATCAAGAGTTTTTTTTCTTAATATTGGACCACTATCAATTCCTTTATCAATTAAATGACAAGTAGAGACTATTGGTTTATTTTCAAATAATTGCCATTCTGGAGCACTACATCCCCTGTAAAAAGGGAGGTCACCTGGATGAAAATTCAGAATACCAAATTCAAACTGATTAATAATATTGTCTCTTAAAATTCCCGTTCCACCTTGAATACCAATAAAATATTTTTTTGTATTTAGAAATGAAATTAAATTACTTGAATCTAGAGAATCAAATTTAAAAAAGTTGTGAAATTTATTTAGTAATTTAATAGGGGGTGGTTTCCATAAATTTCCACACCTATTGTCTTCAATAATGTTGTTTTCGGGATAATTACCAATTAAAATTACATCAATATACATACTTCTTTCTGCAAGTTTTGAAAGATATTCTCTACCAGCATAAGAATTATTATTCATTATCAAAACTAAGTTCATGAAAATTTAAATTGAAATTAAATGTTAATTATTTTCTTTTTAGCATATGAAAAATTAACACAAAAGATCTATACTTCTTATAGAAATTATTTTTTTAATTATAATAAAAAATTTTTAAGCTCATTTGACAAATCTAATAAGCTATATATTTTTTTTCCAATATTTTTGTCTTTCAAAACATCAAAATCTTTATCTTTTAGTTCGATTAGAAGTCTAAGGATTTTTTTATTCATTACGCTAGCCTCAATTAAACTGTTTGAAAAATAACCAACTACACATTCAGAATAATATATTAAATCGTTTATGTTAAAATCTTTTAGATATATGTTATTTTTTTGTTTTGAAATATAAGATGTAAAAACTTTATGTTCTTGATTAGGATGAGCTTTAACAATAATTTTAATATTACCTAATTTTAATTCTCTCAAACTTTTATTTAAATGAATAAGTCCTGAAAGTTCATCATAACCATACTTTTCTTGTAAATTAAATGTTGATATAGGTTCAGGAGCATATAAAATGAATTTTTCATTTTTCCTTAATCCAATTTTATCAAATAAATCATCTTTTGATATATTACTTTTCCACTCTTTTAAATAATTATAATATGGATTATCAGAGACTACTATAATATTTTCATCAATTCCAAATTCTATTGCTTTTTCCTTTGCATAATTATCAATTACCCATAATTCATCTGGATAAATATATTCTTCAATGTATTTAAATCTTTCAGACATGTTAGTCCAGTGATCAACAAATGAATATGTTTTAATTTTTCTACTTTTTGATTCTCTTAAAAATTCCAATTCAATTTTTTTTGGAAATTCAATTACAGAATTTTGAGGCATTGATGTTCCAGTAAAAACAAAATCAGGTTTAAAAAAATCAAACCATTCGGTAGTACTTTTTTCTGTGCTTAAATATACCTCAAGATTAAATTCAGAATAGAAAGAGTATTTTCTATCAGAAATAATTAATATTTCTTTGTTTTGAAATGATTTTACTAAAGCTAAACATGCTTTTGCTCCTGCAGGATCACTAAAAACGAAAAATCCTCTTTGACCTTTAATTTTTAACATTGTCATCTATGGCCTTAATAGCATCATAAACTTCATGGTTACTTTCTTTGGATAAATTAGAATCTCTTAACTCTGAAATATTATCAACTACTTTCTCAATAGCATCTGCAAAGTCCTTAATATCTTCTTTTTTCATACCTTCCCTAACTAGAGGAGAAATTAATAATTCTTCTTCATAAAGTTTTTCTGTAACAGGGCAAATTCCTTCAGAATAATCATATTTCACATCTTTATTAAAAGTGAATGGGAATCCTTTTTTACCTATTGCAATTTGCTTTTGATAAATTGGATTTAGATATAATGGCTTTACATAACCTTCACTAAGAGGCGTAGTGTCCCAGTATTTTGGTTTTGGCAGTTCTGCTGAAACCGCTCTTAAAAACAAATTTCTATTAATTCCAAATACATCTTTTTCAAATCGAATAGGATACATGTAATACGAGTGGTTACACCCTTTTTCAATTTCTTGTATATTCAAGCCATCTATATTTCTTAACCTATCTGAAAGATAACTACCTACTTTTTTTCTGTGATCTAACATAGAATGAAGTTTCTTAAATTGTTCAATAGCAATTGCTGCTTGTAATTCAGTATATCTATAATTACCTCCAATAGTATTTGAAATGTCTTCAACTCCATAAGCTTCAATAGCATTTTCCCCATGATTTCTAATCAATTGACTTCTTAAAGCTATATCATCATTGTTAGTAACTAGTAATCCTCCTTCACCTGTGTGAATATGCTTATGAAAATTTAAACTAAATCCACCGATATCTCCAATGGTTCCAACAGCTTTTCCTTTGTAGTAAACACCTGGAGCTTGAGCAGCATCTTCAATTACCTTTAAATTATATTTATTAGCAATTTTCATAATAGCATCCATGTTTGAGGGATAACCAAAAATATGAACTACCATTATTGCCTTTGTTCTAGGGCTTATAAGTTTTTCTATAGATTTTGGATCTATGCCGTAAGTATCTGTTTCTAAATCTGCAAATAATGGAATTCCTCCATACATAAAAGCAACCGTAGCGGAAGCAGACATCGAATATGGCGAACATATCACTTCATCACCCGGCTCTATACCTATTGCTCCTATAGCAACTTGTAATCCTGAGGTCCAAGAATTGACACTAATCGCATGTTTAAATCCATAAGTTTCTGCCCATAATCTTTCAAAATTAATTACTTCTTTGCCACCATTGAAATATTTTCCCGCCGCACCAATAAATCCTGATAGAACATCAGATTTTAAAACTCTTGTTGCAGCTTCAATCTCTTTTTTCCCCATTGATTTTCTATTTGGAAAGTCTTTTTTTCTAATAGAATTTCCACCTAAAATTGCCAATTTACTTTTCATTTTAATTGATATTTAATTTTACTAATTGTTTTCATTACTTTCACAGCATCAAACGCTGAGGATATTAATTTTTCATTATTTACAATATGATTATATATATTAGATAAAGAATAATCTAAAGTTGACTCTAATTTTGTATTGATGACTTTATCTAATTCAATAAAAGAAAAATTTTCAAATATTTTATTTTTCCTCTTTTTATGTATCTCCATTTTTTTTCCTAAATCTTTAATCCTAATTCTTGCATTCTTAAAATGAAAATCTAATTCAAATATTGGATAATTGTCATTATTAAAAGTTTTAAATAAAAAATTAAAATCATTATTGAATTTTACTAAAAAACTATGAGAAGGATCATTTTCATAATCATTTACTTTCTCAAATTTATGTAAAACATCAATCTTTGTTATATCAAAAAGTTCATTTAAAATACTAATTACATGTGATCCATTGTGTATAAAACCTTTGTTATAATAGCAAACTCCAAAATTAAATTCTCCATATTTATTGTTTTTAAAGTCTCTAAAAAAATTCTTAAACTCTGGTATAAAATTTCGTTTAAAATTTACGGAACATGAAATATTATTTTTAGTTAAAATATTTGTAATATCTACTGCATCGTCAACATTAGTTGTATAAGGTTTTTCGGTAAAGACAAAAATTCCATTGTATTGTGATAATTCTAGTAGCACATCATAATGAAACTTTTCAGGAACACAAACAGAAACAATATTAATTGTATTTTTTTTGAAAGCATTTTTAATTGATGAATAATATTCACATTCCCAAATTTCTGCGGCCATTTTTGCTTTTTCAACATTTAAATCTACGAAGCCAACTAATTTGTAATTTTTATTTTTAAAATATGCATTTGCATGAGTCAAGGTATTAGAATCCCCAGGTTTATCATAAAAAGCTCCAATTTCACCACAACCAATTACTAAACTATTTAAAATCATTATTATTCGATAAGATCAAAACTCATTCGAGTTCCCATTTCATAGTTTTTTATAAATTTTTTTCCCAAAATTTTATGATAATTTTTTGGATGCAACCCATAACCTGGACGAATTGATTTGACATTTTCTTTAGTTGCCTTCTCTCCTTTCTTAACATCCCTTACAATATATAGAGATCTAGAAAAATTTCTTCCGGATTGTTGTTTTTCGGTTAAATTATAGTCAATTTTTCCTAAAGAACTTTCTGCAATTCTAACCATTTTTACCATCTCAGTAAATTCTTTTTCATCTAAGGAAAAAGATGAATCAGGTCCACCTATAGACTTATCAATTATAAAATGTTTTTCAATAACTTTTGCTCCCAATGACACAGCTACAACTGGGCTGATAAATCCTAAAGTATGATCAGAAAGTCCGGTATGTAAATTAAATTTTTCTTTAAGATCTCTTATCATAATTAAATTAGCTTCATTAATTGGTGCAGGATAACTCGATGTACATTTTAAAAGAATTATCTTATCGTTTCCGCTTTTTTTACATGTATTAACAGCTAACTCTATATCTTTTAGTTCAGCGATTCCTGTTGAAATAATAATAGGTTTATTTTTTTTTGCTACATATTCAATTAAAGGAATATCAGTAATTTCAAAAGATGCAATTTTATATGCGGGACAATTTAATTTTTCTAAAAAATCAACCGCTGTAAAATCAAATGGCGATGAAAAACAAACTAACCCTTCCTCATTAGCAACATCAAATAATTTTTTATGCCATTGCCATGGAGTATGAGCTTTTTTATATAATGAATAATAGTTTGTCCCATCCCAAATGGTTCCGCCATTAATCATAAAATCATCTTTTTTAGAGTTAATAGTAAGAGTATCTTGAGTATAAGTTTGTAGTTTAATGCAATTAGCACCTGCTCGTTTTGCAGCTTTAATTGTTTCTATAGCAACTTCAAGACTACCGTTATGATTAGCCGACAGTTCAGCAATAATAAAAGCTTTACTATTTTTGTTTATTGTAAAATTTGAAATTTTCATATTTCTTTCTTTTCAATTTTATTACACATTGTGTCCCACCCATTTTTTTGAATTAAATAATTATATTTTTGAATATCTTTTTTTAAATGAAAAGATCCTTTTCCTTTCTGTTTTTTTGGAATTATTTTTTGATTCTTTATACTATTCCAGTTTTTAAAAAAAAGATTTTCAATCTCTGACTTCAAAAGATCATAACTTGTTTTTAGTGAATGTTTTTTTGAATTAATTTTAATTTCTTTTTGAACTAAAATATCACCAGTGTCTAAACCTTTATGAATTAGATGAATTGTTACCCCTTTGGGAGATTTTTCTAAAAAACTCCAAAAATTAGGATCAGATCCTCGGTTATAAGGCAAAAGTGAAATATGTAGATTAATTGCTTTTTCTTTAAAAAATAAAAGAACATCTTCAGAAATAATATAGCGATAACCATAGCTTATCAAAAAATCAAATTTATTCTTTCTTATAAAATCCAAATTAAATTTTTTATTGTAACAAAATACAGATTCACCATTTTTAATTAACCATTCATAAACAGGATTGTATATTTCTCCTAAAAATAAAACTTTCAATTTTAATCTATTCTTTTATAAATATTACCATTGTAAAATGGGTGTCGCTCCTTTAAAGCATTATAAATTTGAACATCATTTCCAGCTTCAACATATTTAAATGTTAATCTGAAGCTTTTTGTTGATTTTTCTTCGTTTCTTACAAGATCATCTGAAATTATTTCATCAGATGCCTCAACAGTAATGGAATAATTCGATCCATAAATGTAATCAAATATCAATTTAGTTCTTTTAACATGATATAAACTAGTAACAACCAATATTTTATACCATTTTTTTTTTTTAACAATATTTTTTTTAGTAAAAAAAGCATCGCCGACCGTATCTCTAGAATTGTTTTCAGTTATAATTTGATTTTTAGGAATGCCTTGTTTTAAAAAATTTTTTTTAAATACTTCCGCAATAATTAAGTTTGTATCATTTCTGTAATTCCATCCGCATGAAATAATTTTATTAGATCTTCTTTTGAAAAACTGCTTTGTAGCGTATTTAAGACGAAATAATGATTCATTGTTTAGCGCACCATTACTGTCCATTTCATTAGCTAGTACTATGATACAATCAAATTCTTTCATATTAACAATTTTAATGAAATCTCAATATTCTAAATATACTTTAAGCAGTATTCTGCCATTTTTAAATCATCATAATCATCAATATCAACCGAACTTATCCAATCTAATTCAAAAAATTTATATGATTTTCCATAAAAGGTTCCTGAATTAATTAATGACTTTGTTTTGGCTATCCAAATTGCTCCTGTTGGGCAATATAAATTGGGTAGATCTTGAGATCTTGTTTTTAGAGCATTAGGAAATAAAGGTTCTATTTTATCTCCTTCCATTTTATGTGCCCACCAAGGATTCATCCATCCATATTTAAAACAGCTTAATTGAAAATCATATTTATGTTTTATAAAGTGATTTAAAGATGATTCAATATCTTTTCTTGTTCTTAGTGGACAATTAGCCATCAACTGAACAACTATCTCTGGAAATTCAATTTTATTTTCATTAATTTGTTTTATACATGCAATTGTAGCTTCACTTACAGTTGATATATCATCAGCTTTATCGTTTCTTAAAAAAGGAACTTCTGCCCCATATTTTTTAGCAACTTTAGCAATTTCTGGGCAGTCAGTGCTGACAATAACTTTATCAATTAAATCAGTTTCGAGTGCTGCTTGAATTGTCCATGCAATCATAGGTTTTCCACCAATTTCAATAATATTTTTTTTTTTGATTCTTTTAGATCCTCCCCTTGCAGGAATAATAGCATAAATTTTTTTTACCATACCGTCCATCCGTTATCAATTATTAAATTTTGTCCTGTCATATTTTCTGATCCCTTGGAAATAAGAAAATAAATTGGTTCATTAACATCATAATCTTCTAACATCTTATTTTGAATATTAAGTTTTTCATATTTAGAAATAAATTTTTTATCAACTCGGCCCTTTACTCCTCCGTAACTAATAGTATTTACTCTTACTGATGGACCAAGTCTTACAGCCATTTCTTTAGCTAAATGAATTTGCGATGATTTACAAACACCATAATTAATTGGTAAAGATTTTTCTAAATCTTCATATAACTCTCTGTTTGGAGCAACAACTCCATAGATTGATGAAATAAAGATAATATTATTCAAAGTTTTAAATTCTTTTACTAAAGAGTTTGAGAGCAAATATGGAAATACAACATCAATATAAAATTCGCCAATAAAATTATTTTTACTTGTTGTATTATCACTTTCCATTTTTAGATACTCAAGAGATCTAGCATTATGAATTAAACAGTTGATTTTAATTTTATTATGATTTAGAAAATTAGTTATTTTTTCAATCGCATCAATTTTCTCAAAATCAACTTCAATTACAAATAAATTTTTATGTTTTTTAATTTTTTTGTAAAAATTACTTTTATTTCTTGTTGTTGTAACAACTAATTCATTATTGTTTAATAAAAATTTAATTATACTAGATCCAATTTTTCCAGAACCTCCTGTTATAAAGATTTTATTCATTATTTACCTAAACTAATTATTGTTACTATTTCCTTAATCTCATTGATTGAAATATCATTACTCGATCCTTTGGCAATATTTATAAAATTTTCTAACGATTTTTTAAATGGATTAAAACTGTCGGTAAAAAACTTTTTTATATTCATATTTTCACCAATATAATTAAAACTTATTGCATGTTTCTCTTTACCGTGCATTAATAATCGAGCTTTTAAGTTTTGCCATTTAATCAAAACTTTATGCTTTTTATTTGTATTTATTCTTTCTACGCTTAATAATTTACCTCTGTAAGGAAAATTTACAATTATTGGTTCTATCAAATGAATACTATATGTATTCCAATATTTTGGAGAATTGGCCTCAATAATTTTGATATTACCTGTTTGATTCATTTCTTCTTCACTCAATTTAAGCTCTGAAGAATATCTTAAGGCAGAGCAAGTATAAATCTGGTTTTTATGTAATGATTCTGAGTATATTTTTTTTAAGTTATCAATTGATGTTGCAATTGGCTTATCTATAAAAATAGGCATTCCTGCTTTCAAGAAGGGTTTTGCAAACTCATAATGATTTTCTGCATCATCTCTTGCTAATAAAACAGCATCTACATTATTAATTAAATCTTTAGGATTTTCAACAATATTATTAATTTTTGATGCTTCAGCTATATGTTTGGATATACTCGGGTCTTGAGTGTAAATATGAGTTACAGCCGCCATATGATTCAAAAAATCTTTAGGAAATTTTCTTTCATTTAAATATTTAGGAATTAAAGGGAATGGACATGAAGCCATAATCTTAGAATCAAACCCATTAAAAATAGCACTCCAAGAATAGGGATGACCATTTCCTTCACTCATTCCAATAATTCCTAAATTTAATTTTTCCATTTTGATGGATTTAATATATGGTCAGCAAAAGATGTACTAATATTTATATTGATTTCAGAGGAATATTCACATGATTTAATATTATGTTTAAGCTGATTGTTATCTTCAACTCCAATAATGCCGTATGAAATATACTTATTAGATAATACAAAATTTAATAAATCGCCTGATAGATTTTTACTTTTTTGTAATTGATCAATCACATTTTTAACAGGATCAAAAAAAGAATTCATCTTTTTTGTATTTAAAAAAAATAAACCTTGTAAAAAAATTGATCTAGCATGAATTTCAACATCTAAGTCAATTAATTTTTGAAAATAATTTTCAAATCTTCTATCTAGAAAATTAAAAGGCAATTGTACTATATCTGGAATCATTTTCTTTTTGATTAATAATTCAATTTCATTAGGATCATAAACTGAAAAACCTATTTTACTTACTAACCCTTGATCTTTAATTCTTAAAAGATCCGTCCAAAGATTTTTATCTTTTAAGAGTTCATTAGGCCTATGAGATAAATACCCATATAATTTTTTTAAATTAAGTTTCTCAAGTGATATATTTAATAAATCATATGTTGAATAGTTAGGTTTTGAAATAAATTTTGAAACTACTTTAAACTTACTTAAATCAAATTTTCCAATTAATTCCTCAGCATTTCCATAATCTGGGGAAGTGTCAATGATTGTAATACCTTCATTAAAAGAAGTATTTATTATAGAATTTATTTCGTTAGATTCTGTTTTGCCTTTTATATTTGAAATTCCATAATTTAAACCGAATTGAACCGTCCCTAAGCCAATTTTATTTATTAAGCCCATAAAAATGATTGATTTTATTTATAACATAAGATTGTTCTTTATCACTTAAAGAGGGATACATTGGTAGACTTATACATCTTGAATAATACTTTTCAGAATTAAATAACTCTGCTCCGTCGTAACCTATATTATTATAATAAGGTAAAGTGTGTATTGGAATATAATGAATTTGTGTAAAAACATTATTACGTCTTAAATAATCATATAATTCTTTTCTATTTTCAACTTCTATTATAAATAAATGATAAGCGTTAAGTTTTCCATCTTCTAAAATCTGATACTTAATTTTTGATTTAAAGGACTCTATATATTTTTTTGCTATTTCATTTCTTCTTTTAACTCCATTATCATTCTTTTTCAATTGTGAAATTCCCAATGCGGACTGAATATCGGTTAGCCTATAATTATAACCCAATTCTCGCATTTCATAAAACCATCCGCCATGATTTTCAATCAAATTATTTTTTGTAATACCATGAGTTCTAAGAGAGTTAAGTTTTTCAAATATTTTTTTGGAGTTTGTTGTAATCATTCCGCCTTCACCACATGCTATATGTTTAACAGGATGAAAAGAAAAGACAGCAATGTCAGCATAATTTCCGTTTCCGCATTTTTGAAGTATCCCTTTTGAATCAGTAAAGTATCCACCAGGCGCATGACATGCATCTTCAACTATCCATAAATCATACTCATTTGCTAATTTTCTAAATGATTCTACATCTATTGGCAGTCCTGCAAAATCTACTACAATAATTCCCTTAAAAAAACCTTTAGGTTTACTCTTTAATAATTTTCTTGTACTTTCTAAAGAAATTAGGTATGAATCTTTATCAATGTCAGCAAACCACACTTCACCTCCAACATAACGAACACAATTTGCCGAGGCAGCAAAGGTAATTGGACTAGTAATTACACGATCACCTTTTTTTAATCCCAAAGCTAAAACTGCCAAGTGTAGTCCCGAGGTAGCATTATTGACAGCAACTGAGTATTTCGAACCAACGTAGTGAGAAAATAAATTTTCAAACTTTTTAACCTCAGGTCCTTGAGTTAGAAAATCACTTTTTAATATTTTTGTAACAGCATCTATATCATCCTGATCAATATGCTGTCTTCCATAAGGAATATTTTTCATTTATGAAAAGTTAGAATCAACATTTTCCTTTATTAGTTTTCTTAAAGAAGAAACAGTTTCCCAATCTGAGTTTTCACCTGAATTATATGAAAAACCTTCTTTAACTCTTTTAGCTTTGAATTTTTTTATATAGTCTTTTAAAAGCCATCTAGTTTTTGTAGGGAGTATTGTATAATATTTTCCTAAGTCATAAGTATTAAATGAGTCTGAGGCAGTTATCATTTCTTCATGTATTTTTTCACCTGGTCGTATTCCAACAATTTTAATTTTACAATTAGGGGCAATAGCATCTGCAACATCATTTATCTTATAAGATGGTATTTTGGGTACAAATACTTCACCTCCCCATGCATAAAAAAGAGCGTGTAACACCATGTCAACACCTTGATTTAAAGAAATATTAAATCTTGTCATTCGAGTGTCAGTAATTGGGATTATACCATCAGATTTTTTCTTTATAAAAAATGGTATTACAGAACCATTTGAACCCATTACATTGCCATATCTAACAACAGAAAATCTTATTGGATTATTACCTTTAATATTATTAGCCGCAACAAATAATTTATCAGAGGTTAACTTAGTAGCCCCATAAAGGTTAATCGGAGCACAAGCTTTATCTGTACTTAATGCAACAACACGGCTAACTCCATTAACTAATGATGCATGAATTACATTTTCAGCACCACCAATATTTGTTTTTACACATTCACTAGGATTATATTCTGCTAAATGAACATGTTTCATCGCAGCAGCATGAATGACACAATCTACCCCATCAAATGCACGAATTAATCTGTCTTTATCCCTTACATCACCAATTAAATATCTTATTTGTTTATATTTTTTCATAGAAAAAGTTTGTTCCATTTGAAATTGTTTTTGCTCATCTCTGGAAAAAATAATAAGTTTTTTTATGTCAGGGTAACTATTTAAAATATGTTTGGTTAGAGCTTTACCAAGTGATCCTGTACCGCCTGTAATCAATATAGTTTTGTCAGATAAAGTAAAGCTGTTTTCGTTATAATCTTGCATCAGATATATTTTTATTTATTAATGATTTTAAGTCATAAATTATTGTGTTATTTTCTTTTATTTTTTTGAAATCAATATTTAAAAATTCATTATGAGAAACAGCAATAATTATGACATTATACAATTGAAAATTCAATTTATCAATCAAAGAAATTCCATAGGTTTTTTTTAAAGTTGCACTTTCTGCATGAGGATCATAAACATCGATATTTACATTTAAAAGTTTGAATTCATTATAAAGTTCTATTACCTTGGAGTTTCTTGTGTCAGGACAGTTCTCCTTAAAAGTAATTCCTAAAATTAGAATTCTAGATTTTAACAAATCAAAGCTTTTAGATGTCATTAGTTTCAGAGTTTTGGAAACTATAAATTTTGGCATTGAGTCATTAACTTTTCTACCTGAAAGTATAACATCAGGGACATATCCTAGAGATTGTGCTTTGTGTACCAAATAATATGGATCAACACTTATACAATGTCCTCCAACAAGACCAGGTTTAAAATTTAAGAAATTCCATTTAGTTGAAGCGGCTTCTAATACGTCATTAGTATCAATGCCAATTCTATCAAAAATTAATGATAGTTCATTAACAAATGAGATATTTAAGTCTCTTTGTGCATTTTCAATCGCTTTTGAAGCTTCTGCAACTTTAATTGAAGAAGCTTTATGAGTTCCAGCATGAATAATACTTGCATATAATCTATCTATAATTTCCGCTATTTCTGGATTAGAGCCTGAGGTTACCTTTTTAATTTTAGTAATGGTATTTACTTTATCCCCTGGATTAATTCTTTCAGGAGAATATCCACAGAAAAAATCTTTATTATAAATTAATTTACTTGATTTTTCCAATTCTGGAATGCATACCTCTTCAGTACATCCAGGGTAAACAGTTGATTCATAAATAACTATATCATCTTTTTTTAAAATATTACCAATCTCATTAGATGATTTAATGAGATATGATAAATCAGGTGTTTTATCTTTGTTTATGGGTGTTGGTACGGTTATGATGTACACGTTACTTTTTGAAATATCTTCAATATTAGATGTAAAAAATAATTTATTTTTTGTAATTGAATTTGAAATTTGACTCGCGCTAACTTCATTAGTTAAATCAATTTTATTATTTAATTGGTCAACTCTTTTTTTATTTAAATCATAACCAATACAAGAATATTTTTTTGAAAATTCAATGACTAAAGGCAATCCAACGTAACCTAAACCTATTACAGCTATATTATTGTTTCTGCTCATTTAATATCTGTAATAATCTGGTTTAAATGGACCTTCTGGCTTAACTCCAATATATTTTGCTTGATCATTCGATAAATCCTCAAGTTCTACACCTAATTTGTCAAGATGTAATTTAGCTACTTTTTCATCTAAAATTTTAGGGAGCATATACACTTTGTTTTCATAATTTGAATGATTCTTCCACAATTCTATTTGAGCTAATGTTTGATTGGTAAATGAATTACTCATAACAAAGCTTGGATGACCTGTAGCACAACCTAAATTTACTAAGCGTCCCTCGGCTAAAACAATTATTTCTTTTCCATCTATATTGTACAAATCAACTTGTGGCTTGATTTCTATTTTGGTGTTTCCATAATTTTTATTTAGCCAATTCATATCAATTTCATTATCAAAATGCCCAATATTACAAACAATAGCTTTATCCTTCATTAACATAAAATGATCTTTTACTAAAATATCTTTATTCCCTGTTGCTGTAATAATTATATCTGCATTTTTGATTACAGTTTTCATTTTCTTTACCTCAAAACCATCCATAGATGCCTGTAGGGCACAAATAGGATCAATCTCGACTACTGTCACAATTGCACCCGCACCTGCAAAAGAAGATACAGTCCCTTTTCCAACGTCACCATAACCAGCAACAACAACTCTTTTTCCAGCCATCATGGTATCAGTAGCTCTTCTAACTGCATCTACTGCACTTTCTTGACAACCATATTTGTTATCAAATTTAGATTTGGTAACAGAATCATTAACATTAATAGCTGGTAATGGTAAAGTTCCATTCTTAACTCTTTCGTATAATCTATGTACACCGGTAGTCGTTTCTTCGGACAAACCCTTAATTCCATCTACTAAATTTGGATAATGATCTAATACTAAATTTGTTAAATCCCCGCCATCATCTAAAATCATATTCAAAGGAACCTTATCCTCACCAAAAAACAAAGTCTGTTCAATACACCATTCAAACTCTTCTTCATTCATACCTTTCCAAGCATAAACCGGAATACCAGCTGCTGCAATTGCTGCTGCTGCATGATCTTGTGTTGAAAAAATATTACACGAGCTCCATGTTACATCTGCTCCTAATTCGACTAAAGTTTCGATAAGAACCGCTGTTTGAATAGTCATGTGAAGGCAGCCTGCAATTCTTGCCCCTTTTAATGGCTTTACATCTTTATATTCTTCTCTCAAAGCCATTAATCCTGGCATTTCAGCTTCAGCCAAATTAATTTCTTTTCTTCCCCATTCAGCAAGGGAAATGTCTTTGACCTTGAACGGTATATACTTTTTACTCATATTTATTTAATATTGAAATGTTCTTTTAATTTATCTACATAATCTAATTTTTCCCATGTAAATAGCTCTACATTTTTCTCAACAGTAATGCCATTTTTATCAGTGAATTTTTTAGTTACAATTTTAGGTTCTTTGCCCATATGACCATATGAGGCAGTTTCTAAATAAATTGGATCTCTTAATTTTAATCTTTTTTCAATGTAGTAAGGTCTTAAATCAAAAATATTAGAAATTTTTTGTGCAATTTCATCATCAGAAATATTAATCTTTGAGGTTCCATAAGTGTTTATAAATATTCCCATCGGTTCAGCGACACCAATAGCATAACCAACTTGAACTAAACATTCACTACATATTCCAGAGGCCACAATATTTTTTGCAATGTGCCTGGTTGCGTAAGCTGCACTTCTATCAACTTTACTAGGATCTTTTCCAGAAAATGCACCACCGCCGTGAGCTCCCTTACCTCCATATGTGTCTACAATAATTTTTCTTCCCGTAAGACCAGTATCTCCATGAGGACCTCCTATTACAAATTTTCCTGTTGGATTAATATGATAATTAATTTTATCATTAAATAAATAATCGTATTCTGGATGTTTTTCTTTTATCCTAGGAATGAGGATAGATTTGATATCATTTTTAATTTTTTCTAACATAACATTTTCTGAATCAAAATCATCGTGTTGTGTTGAAATAACAATATCAATAATTTTTTCAGGTATATTGTTATTTGAGTATTCTAAAGTAACTTGAGACTTAGAATCTGGTCTTAAATATTTAATTTCAGATGATTCTCTTCTTAATATAGCCAGTTCTTCTAATATTTTATGAGATAAATCAAGCGCCAAAGGCATGTAATTTTTTGTTTCATTGCATGCGTAACCAAACATTATTCCTTGATCACCAGCTCCCTGATCTTCTTTCTTTTTACGATCTACACCTTGATTAATATCTGGTGATTGTTCGTGAAGAAAAGATTTAATTTCACAACTATCATAATCAAATAAATATTCTGGTTTTTCATAGCCAACTTTTTTTATAACATCTCTTACAATTTGTTTTTCATCAATTGATGATTTTGATTTAATTTCACCAGCTAGAATAACAAGATTTGTTGTTACTAAAGTTTCACATGCTACTTTTGAATTATTATCAAATGCTAAATAATTATCAATTATTGCATCACTTATTTGATCGGCAAGTTTATCAGGGTGCCCCTCACTCACAGATTCAGAAGTAAAAATATAACCCATTATTTTAAATTTATTAATTAACTGCTCTACCTTTCATTTTTTCCCAATCTCTATTTTTTCTTACTTTATCATTAGTTTTTATAATTGAATTTAAAATATTATTTGTTGATCCAATTTCTTCAGTGAGTTTTATTATTGCCGAAAGATCTTTTGGAAAACAATGACCTCCAAATCCGAAGTCACCATCTGGTCCTGGAACATTTAAGTGTGAATTTCCAATTCTGGGATCAAACAATGTATACTCTATAACCTTATCAAAATCAAGATTGAGTTTTGAACATAATTCATACATTTCATTTGCGAATGAAACTTTCATAGCTAAAAAACAATTTGTAAAATACTTAACCATTTCTGCGTGTTTAGATCCGGTTTTAATTATCTTTATACTTGGGAATACTACAGAGTAAATTTGCTTAACTTTTGTTGTTGCAGGTCTAGGTCCTCCAATAATAATTCTGTTCTGGTTTTCAAAGTCCTCAACAGCATTTCTTTCAGTTAAAAATTCGGGATTAAATACAATTTGTAAATTTTTGAAATTATTATTAAATAATTCGGTTGTTCCAGGTGGAACAGTTGACTTATTCACAACAATTTTATTTGATCTTTTGCTATTTGAATTAATTAACTTTAAAATATTTTCAACAACTGATACATCACAACTTCCATCTTTGTTCATGGGAGTTGGTAAGCATGTAAATATAATATCTGATTTTTCAATTAATCCATTTAATGATGAATTTGATTTAGTAGAAATTAAATCATAAGTATAAACATCAAAATAATTTTTAAATTTTTGGAAAATTGCATTTCCAACAAATCCCTGACCAATTATACCTATCTTCATAGCTTCGCTTGTAAATTCACAAAATTTGTATGCAAATTTACTCTATTTTGTAAAAAACCATTTAAGCTTCAAAAACTGTTAAGCCATCTTGAGCTGTACCAGTTGAAGATATTAAAAAGTTTATTTTTCTTTTTATTTTATGCTCTACTTTTGGTCTAATAAAATCTAAATAATTTGTGTCGATATTTTTACCAACTATTAAGATCTCAATTAGACCAGTGTCAAGACCACGAGAATAATCCCCTAAAACAATAATTTTTTGAATATTTCCAATTTTATTAATAACCTCATCAATTATTTTTTCAATACCTAGGTGTTTTCTTACTACTGTCTGCAAAACTTTAAACAAAGGATGTTTTTTATTGGCATAGTATATTACCTTATTATTGACATTTTTTTTATTTAAATAACCAGCAGAGGATAAATTGTTTAGTTCTTTCCTAACGGAGTTTGTAGATTCTCCAAATTCATTTGCTAATGAGTTTAAATAACCCTTATTAGCTATATTTAAAAAAAACTTAACTAAAATATTAAGTCTTGTCTTAGATGTTATCAAATAGTCAAGCATACTTTAAGTAACAAAATTACTTAATTTTATTAATTTAAAGTGTATTTTTAATAAGAAAGTGAAAAAAAAGGTATTAATTACAGGAGCAGCTGGATTTATAGGATCCCATCTTGCTGAGTTTTTTATCAAAAATAATTATGAAGTTATTGGTGTTGATAATCTTTTAACTGGAAATATGCGTAACCTTGATGCTATTTTAGCTAAAGCATCATTTAGTTTTATAAAACAAGATATTTGCAAAAAAATTAATGTAAAAGGTGATTTACAATACATTCTACACTTTGCATCCCCAGCTAGCCCCAAAGATTATTTAAAATATCCCATCGAAACTTTAAGAATTGGTGCCATTGGAACTGAAAATATTTTAAATCTTGCTGTTGAAAAAAAATCAGTTGTTTTACTTGCTTCAACTTCGGAAGTTTATGGGGATCCAATAGAACATCCTCAAAATGAAAATTACTTTGGAAATGTTAATCCCGTTGGTCCGAGAGGAGTGTATGACGAAGCTAAGAGATATCTTGAGGCAATGACAATAGCCTACAAAAAGAAATATTCTTTAAATACTAAAATTGCTAGAATATTTAACACCTATGGACCTCGTATGAGAATTAATGATGGACGGGCAATTCCAAACTTTATAAACCAGCTTTTAAATAATGATTTCTTGACCATTTATGGTGAAGGAAAACAAACTCGATCATTTTGTTACATTGATGATACAATTGAGGGATTATATTGTTTATTGAAAAGTGATTACAATTATCCAGTCAATATCGGAAATCCAAATGAATGTACTCTGATTGAATTAATTAAAATAATAGAAAAATTAACTTCAAATACTAAAAAATTAAAATTTTTGCCTTTACCAGAAAATGATCCAAAAAAAAGGAAGCCAGATATAAAGCTTGCAAAAAAATTATTAAACTGGGAGCCTAAAATAAAATTAACAGAAGGTTTAAAAAAGACAATAGCTTATTACAAAAATTTAAAATAATTCTATTTTTGTAATATATGAAAAAACTAATTCTTATTTTATTTTTTGTTAACTCATGTTCATACCCAGAATTAGATAGAGATGAATTAGTCTACAATAATGATTTTGAGTCTGAAAATTTAGAAAATATTGACGGTGGAGGAATTTCTTTATTCAACAATTCCAAAGTATTGGGAGATTTTAATAATGATGGATTTACGCTTCATTTAGAAAATGTTGGGAATCACGATTATGTTTTTATTACTCTAGATTTGTATATACATGGAAGTTGGGATGGAAATTTTAATGGCTTTACAGATAATGACAAACCAGATAAATGGATTATACAATATAGTCCAGATATGGATTTATTTAATTTTTCAGATTCTGATCGTTTTGTAACAACTTTTTCTAATAGTCCTTGTTTTTCAAATTACTGCTTAAGGCAATCTTTTCCTGAAACTTACCCATTTGAAAACAATCCTAAAACTGGGAACTTTGCAAGTAACTTAGAAAAAAAATGTGAATCAAGTTTTTTTGGAGGAAATACTACACTATATAAAATTGAAAAAACTTTTAGAGGAAACGGTAATGCAGTTATTGTGAGATTTTTTGATGAACTTTATCAACCAAATGCAATTGATAATGATGGTATTCCACAGCAAAAATGTGATGAAAGCTGGTCAATAGATAACCTAAAAATTAGATTAATATCATATAAATGAAAAAAATATTATTCTTTTTTTTTTTTAGTAATTTTTTATTCACGCAAAGCATTAGCTTAGATGAAGATTACCATCAAAAATATTTAAGGGATCTTCAGCTTCAGGGAAAAATCCAAGGTTTTTATGACCAAACTATCAGACCAATTTTTCTAAAATCAAATGATTTTAAAGAAATATATCAAGACAAATTAATTTTTGAAAATAAAAATAAATCAATAGACATAAATATCCTTCCTATAAATTATCATTTAGAATATAATTCAAAAGTGCCTTACAAACACAATAATGGAACAATGGTGCCAAATAGAGGTTACCAACATCTTTTATCTTTTGGTCTGAGAGGAAAAATTGGACCTATACAATTTCAGCTAAAACCAGAACATCATTATGCTCAAAATAAAAACTTTCAGGGTTTTCCTGAAACTCATTATCCAATTATTTGGGCAAAAAGGTACAGGTTATGGAATCATATAGATTTGCCAGAAAGACATGGTTTTATAAGACATAACAAAACATTAATTGGACAATCATATTTAAAAGTAAATTATAAAAGTTTTAGTATTGGAATTTCTAATGAAAGTTTGTGGTGGGGACCATCTGTAAATAATAGTATTATGATGAGTAATAATTCAAGATCATTTCCTCACATCTCTTTTAATACAATTAAACCTTTGAAAAGTAAAATTGGTAATTTTGCTTTTCAGCTAGTAAGTGGAAAACTGGAGTCCTCTAAACATAATCCGCCAAATACTGATTACACCTATGCCGGAACAAAACTTTTTGTGCCAAAAATTAATCAAATTGCAGAAAAAGATGATTGGAGATATATTCAAGCAATAGTGTTAAATTATTCACCCAGTTTTATTGATGGTTTAAAATTTGGAATTATCAGATGGTCACAAACTTATTCTGCTTTAGTCAAAGGTAAATATGATTATTTTATGCCTGGAAATCCTACTTATTTTCCAGTTTTTCAAAATCTTTTTAGAAAAAATGATAAAAATATTGACTTGGAAATACAAACAAACCAGGCCGCAGGCGGCTTTTTACATTGGTATTGGAAAGACAGCAAAGCAGAAGTTTATTTTGAATTATATTATAATGATTCTAAACAAAATTTACGTGATTTAATTCTTGACACAGATCATGCTGCAGCACATACTATTGGTATTAGAAAATTTTTTGAAAAAAATAATCTTATTTTTTCATGGGAATGGACAAAAATGGAACAAAGTGCTAGTAGAATTCTTAGAAATGCTGGTTCTTGGTACGAACACTCTCAAGTCTTCGATGGTTTCACTAATTATGGTGAAGTATTAGGAAGTGCAATTGGACCAGGTAGTAATGCACATTATTTCACAATAACTAAAACATATGATAACATAAAAAGAATTGATATAGAATTTCAAATAATTGAGAATGATAATGATTTTTATTACGAAGCTTTTGCTTCAGCTCAGGACCCAAGAAGATATTGGAAGGATTTTAATTTAAAACTGGGATATACTAATAAATTTAAGAACTTTTTAATTTCAGCTAACTTAATTTTTATTAGATCTCTAAATTATCAATGGGAGTTGTTAGAAAATTCAACAGCTTACTATCAACCAGGTAAAGATTTAAATAATTTTCATATTAGTATTAAAACGTCATATACTATAAAATAAACTTTCATATTTTTTTACAACAAAGTCCCAACAGTAAAATTTACTTAAATCAAAATTATTTTTTACACTAGTATCTAAATCAATTATGTTAAAAGACTTTGATATAGAGGCTATAGTTTTATCAAAAAGAATACCTTCATTTTCCTTAAGCATTTCAATATTAAATACAGTATTCAATGCCATTATTTTATTATTTAATGATAATGCATTAACCATTGTCGGATTTGTTCCTCCATACTCATGCCCATGAACATAAGCAAAACAATTTTTATATAAAGATGTTAAATCATTTTTATCTTTTATATAGCCAGTAAAAATAATTTTATTACTTGCATATTTTTTTACATTAGTTGAGAATTTGTCTACATAAGGGACATCTCCAACTATTAATAATTTTCTTTTTGTATTTGATTTCAAATATCCCTTAATTATTATATCAGAATTATTATCAGGAATCAACCTTCCAATAATTAAATAAAAATTGTTCTTTTTTAAATTAAATTTTCGAAGAATATTACTTTTTTCATCAATCAATAGCGATGGACCATAAGAGATAATTGTAGATTTTACATTATATAATTTGTGATAAATTTTAGACATTTCAAGAGAATCAGTAATTATCCTATCAAATAAAATACATGCAAAAAAGGTTGAAATCCTATAGTATATAGATCCAATTCCTTTCCATTTCGGCCTTAACCACTCAAGACCATCAACATTAATAAAGGTTTTTTTATTAAAAATTTTTGTTATGATACCAAAAGGTCCGTTAGCTGAATTTAAAACAAGAATAGTATCATATTTTGAAAAACAAACATGGATAAATGAGAAAAAGGAATTTATAAATTGTGACAAAAATTTTGTTTCGATTGAGGGAGTATAAACTAATTCAATTCCTTTAACATATCGTGGTTTTTTTTTAAACAAAGAGTTATGGCAATAAACTCTAACTTTATGACCTCTTTCTAATAATCTTTCGGATAATTCCTGAACAAGGGTTTCGTATCCAGAGTAAACATAAGGATATCCCCTAGAACCGATAATCGCTATTTTTAATTTTTTATCCAACTATTTTTATAATTTTTTTCTCAAAATTTTTTAAAGAGAAATTTTTACAAACATAATCAAAAGCTATCTCAGTATTTTCTTTTTGTAGCTCACGATTTTCTATGAATGTCAATATTTTATCAACAGATTCATTAATCAAATCATTTTTAATTATTAATCCATTTTTACCATTATTTAAAATTTCATACGCTCCACCAAGGTCATTTGTTATGACTGGTATTTTAGCCTGAATAGCCTCAAAAACAACAGTTGGAAATGGATCTGGTAATATTGGTGTATGGATAAAAAAAGTAGAGTTAGTTAAAATATAATTAATATCATTTCTAAAGCCTAAAAACATAATTCTATCATTAATTCCCTTTTTTTTAACATTTAATTTTAAATCATCTAAAT
>MDSV01149455.1_pt1 | contig 41229 bp, 17 predicted proteins | sample 810851 | NCBI WGS metagenome assembly MDSV01 (sample SAMN05326640, study PRJNA326480) | marine metagenome | isolation source: seawater | place: Atlantic Ocean: North East | collected 2012 | reverse complement strand
TGTTGCTTTGATGATTTTTGCCGACCATAGGAAGTACATGGTGCCAATAATACACACGGTGCCGAGGCCAGCTTGCATGACGATACCTGAATATGCGCCCTCATAGACGAACGAAACACCGCCAACGAACATACCTTCCAGAGCGGCATACAATATCGCCCCAGGAGCGGGGTTTTTCGGTCGTATCATCACCATGGCAATCACGACAATGAGTCCGCCCCATAAGCCGGTCCACGTCATGAGGCTCATGAGCCCGACGTTCCCGGAGGAACCCACAGACACCGTCATGAGTGCTGATAAAATTGTGATGCCGAACAGGAACCCAATCTTTTGCATTGTCCCTTCATAGGACATCGTTTCATAGCCTGGGATGTTGCTCCAAAAATTGTTGGAGAGGACCGGGTTGCTCGTCGTTGACATGGCTCGCATGGGCCTGAATGGGGTGGGCTCCCTTGTCAATCTTGTGTCGATTCAGCGTGTGCTTTGACCTGTTCTTGATAGTACTCCTCAAGTTGGTCCATCGACCATCCCTGGTCAAGGTAACTTCGAACCATTGCTTCATCCCATCCAGGAACCCGTTCGAGATCGCTTTGGGTGATTTCAAGCGCCTCAGGGGCATCACTCGGGCCGCTTCCATCAAGGACGGGGGTTTGCAAATCATCGGTGGACACTGGTTCAGCGGTCAAAGCGTCATGAGAGGCCGCATCGAGCGTAATCAGGTCTTTGGCCGCTTCGGCTTCGGCCTCAATGTTTCTTAGAATCATGAAGGCTCCAGCTGCGAGCACGACACCTGCGAGCATCAGAATGAGCATTAACATCGAACCGAGGCCAGATTCATCGCTTGAACTTGGTGTGGCTTGAATCAAACGTTGTTCACTTGAGCACCCCGCTCCATTGACCGGAATGTCCGCCATAGTACCGGGACAATCATCGTCTGCGTTGATCACGCCATCAGCGTCGTCATCGAGGGTAGAATTGTCGACGGGTAGTGAGGTATTGTCTTCAATATCAATTCCGCCAAGATCACACCCTAGAACGTCCGATTCATTGACACCATCCATGTCAGCATCAGCAAGAAGCAAAGCATCACGTGGCGATACATCATCAACGGACGGGTCGAGGGCTGTTGATTGAGCCCATGCTACTTCGACCCCATCGGGGATGCAGTCGCCGTCGGTGTCAGCGTTTGTGGGGTGGCTTCCAAAGTTGTATTCATCTTGGTTGATGATCCCGTCTTGATCCGCATCATACAGCCCTTCGAGCATGTTTGGCCCGGGGAGGGTGCGGGTTGTTCGGTTGAGTCCGTTCGGTACTTCCCAGATGTCAGGGAGGCCATCTTGATCGGTGTCTGTGACGTTGTCAAGGCGGTTCCAATCATCAAACCAAGCGTCTCTAAATGGCGTTGCAACTTCCACTGAAGTTATCACAAGACCCATCTCACGGTTTCGATTTACCGCGGAGTCGCCCCAATTGATCGAAGACACAAGCACGGTCTCACCGTCGATGACGAGTCCCTTGTTGTGGAGTTTGGAAACCGCATCATCCTCGCCCATAACCACAGCAGCGACATCCAATCCGTCGGTCGAATTCCACACTTCATTGAAGGTGTCCACGACGTCTTGTACATCTTGATCAAGGTAGGCACCGTTGATGATCAAACGGACCGCCACACCATCTTCGGCTGATTGTCGAAGTGCGGTGAAAATTGGGTTATCGCCCCAACCCCATGACCAATCCATGTCGAGGTATTGCAGGGATAGCAACAGTTCGTCATCAGCGCTTGCAATCAAATCAACGAGGCCCTCAATACAATTGTCCGGGCAAGTCAACAGAGCACCGTTGACCGTTGCACTGATAGCAGGAGCGCGAGCTCCATCTACGGGTGTTGCCGTAGGCATGCTCCAACCTATTGGTGCGTCAGAGGCTGACGCAGGGCTGATATGTTGACGCATTGGTTCTTCATCGAAGGACATTTGCTGGAGGACGATGTTAGCAAGTTCGACGTTGTCGATCAGTGTGCTCCAGTCCGCGTTGCCACGAACACCTGGTGCTGGCATGGAAGAACTTTTCCAGTTGCCTGAAGAAATCCAAACGCTCGTACCGTCTCGTACCGCAACCTTGCTGTGGATGTAAGCGTAGGGCTCAACACCGCTATCACCGAACCAGTAAGTGGTGACGCCTGCTTTGACCAATTCACTGGCCATACCGTATTGGTTCATCATGTCGAAATCTGACCAGAAGCCTTGTGACCCAGCATCAAGGACCACTGTGACATCGACACCACGTGCTTGAGCATCGATGAGTGCTTGGACAAGTCGAGGTTCTGACAGCTGGTAGACGTGTACATTGAGGCTGGTGTTCGCTCCGTTGATCCAATCTAATACATCGAGCAAACCATGCGTCGGTCCAATCAATGGTGTCACGACGGATTCACCGGAGAAAGTTTGGTCATCACAGAAGGTGCTGCCACCCAACCGTCCCCATCGGTGGTGCCAATCGACGACTTGATCGGTATCGTCAAGGGAGCCACAACCATCTCCACGGTGGTAAATAATCAGGTTGATACCCGAAACGGGTTCGACCAGACTGATGCCGCTCCAGCCTTCGACTTCAACCGGTCCATTGCCGTACACAACCGTATCGGCAACCATGCCGGATGGGTCAACAATGTGCAGGGCTGCTCCATCGTCTGGAAGTGTTGGTGATTCTACAAATGCAGATGAGAAACCGTAGATTGTCCCATCCTCGTACACACTCAATCCATTAGGGTCAGCAGCGAAGAGGACTGATGAAAGGGCGGGTATGCTCACGTCGCCGATGACGTGGTTGGTCGAACCACCAGATGTTGTGATGGTTAGGCCCCATCCTTCCATGTAAGCCAATTTGTCACCAACGTTGCTGATTTCCACGAATTCTGTGTTTGAGGAGATGCTGGATTTGCCTTCGCTCATCAGTCGAGTGAATTTGAGGTCATCGAGTTGTGCGAATTGGGATGCGTTTGGTTCCGCTTTCCCAGGGGTTGGCCACATGGTATGAATCCAAGATGCTTCTTCGGTTTCACCGGGCATCATCGTTTGGCAATCACTTACGATGCTCCACTGGACGGTCGTTTTTGGTACGCCATCCGGATTGGAGAGGGTGAACCCATCACCCAGACCGGTCAGGACGCCCTTGTCCATCATGAACACAATACGCTCACCCGGTTGCATTACGGTGGCGTTCCAACCTTCGTCAGTGGCATTCCAGATGGCGTTGGAGCGAATGAACCGCCGCTCTTCATCAATGGTATCAATTCGCCAGCGGCTTAAATTGAGTTCTTCGGAACCCGTGTTGTGGAATTCAATCCAATCCTCGACCGGTTCAATCGAATCGTCATTACAGTAAGCGAGGACTTCGGTGACCACTACATCCTCAGAATCGGCGTACGTTGGCCAAACAGGATTCGATTTTCCAGGGCTGGACCATGCAGAAAGAACCCATTCTGAACCAGTTCCTGCGCCGGTGCCACTTGGGCCTGCCCCCGCATGGGAACTGTTTGGTGCGATCAAGGATTCACCTTCGACGGTCGATGACCATCCGATGGTGTCGACGACTGCACCGTTCGCATCCACCAGTCCGATGGAATCGGGGGTGGTGTGCTTGAGGTAGAAACTGCTCGTTCCGTTGAGTGCGATCAAGCCAACTGCTCCTGCTTGAATGACCGAGGTTGATTGGAGCGGCATGTTGTACTGGTGCAGGGTCAGCGTTCGGCTCGCAGCTTGGAGTTTCCATCCACCCACATCGATGGCTTGGTCACCATCATTCCGGAGTTCCACCCATTCGCCAAGTGGCCAAGGCTGGGAATCACTACCGACCCCGTCAGGCATAACTTCTGAAAACGTGACTTCACCGGTGGAATCCATTGCGCCAGGTTCGGGTTGTCCCGGTGTCATCCAAGGTGCTGGGACCCAGGGGTCGTTCTCATTGTCATCTGGGATGAGGGATACATTTGCCCCGTAGTCCGCAGTATACCACGCGGCATCAACGACATTTCCTACATCGTCGATAAGCATGACATGGTTGTAGAAATTCCACAACTCAGTCCCTGTTGTGAACTGAACGATCCGCCTTGAATCTGCGTTGATCGAGTTGCCTGGCTGCGTTTGATTGTAGGTGAGTGATGACGGGTCAAGGAGGGTGATGTTGCCCATGCCGTCCATGATTGACCATCCAGTGAGGTCAACATCGACGCTTCCGTCGTTGAACAGTTCGACCCACTCTCCATCGGGGAATGGGGTGCCGTCTTCAGAACTGTTCGACAGCAATTCCGTGATCCTGATTGGTGAGGTCGTGGTGACAATTTGGTCGAGTGGCAAAGGATTGAGATCGTTTGGTGTCGGGTAGGAAGCGTACACCATGTGGGTTGATGCTGCGTCTTCAACAAGTGAAAAACCTGGCTCGTTGTCGGTCCACGTCACCTCCTGTGCAATGCTGCCGTTTGGCCACTTGAGGTGAAGCATTTCGACACCGTTGTTGAGCATGCTTGACCCTGAGCCATTCACAGCAATCATACGCAAAGCACCCGGTGCGATGAGGTAGCCGATGCTCTCTGCATCGACCAGATGAGTCTCATTGAATTGGAGGACCTTTCCCGCTTGGTCTTCAATGCTCCAACCACTTAGATTGATGTCTGTTGTTCCAGTGTTGAGAACTTCGACCCATTCGCCACCCGGCCACATGTCACCGTCGTAGGTTGGCCAGGGGTCGGCCATGACTTCGTTGATTTTGAGATCGGATGGAATGACAGTTGGTCCGCCGGTTCCATTTCCAGTGTTGATGCCTCCAGGGGTTGGGGTGTTTGTTGCAACCCAATCGTTGGTTGGCGACATGGTGTCTTCTTCAAGGCTCACTCCGGAGGGAGAGCCGCTGCTTCCGAAGGTCCATGTGGCTTGGTCGAGCCGCGTGCCTGTATCGGTGTAAAGATCGATAATGTCGTTGCTGTTAGCCAAGTAAAACATGCTGTTTGACATACCGTTTCTCGAGATGACCATGTAATCTCCAGCGCTGATTTGCCATGAGGTTGAATCAGCCGAATCATAACCCACAATTGTTGTTTCGTTGAAGTACATAGTTTTCGATGCTTTGTTGGTGACGTACCAATCCGAGATATCGACTGTTGTGTTGCCCATGTTATGGATCTCAATCCATTCTCCATTGGGCCACATTGCGTTGTCGTAACCGTTCGGATTTGGTAGTGCTTCATTCAAGCATACATCGCCCAGGCAGGCAATAGAGCGGGCAGAGGTGTTGTGTGGTGTTTGGGCTTCCAAATCGCTGGTTGTGACGGCTCCAAGAGTGGAACACACCAACAGTAATGCGAGCAAAAGGGGGCGAGTCTTGGACATCATGAGGTCACCAATGCTCCTTCGTGATGGTCAAAGGGCATAGGGCTTACGCCTGCCACGATTGGTGGATTCTTGCAGAGGTTCACAAGAATCCCGCATTGTCGACGAGGTTCTGGAACATCAAAACCATGATTGGAACCAAAATAACACCCATGGCGTGGCTTCTTCGAATACCCAATCTGGGCGGAAGCAGGCCAATCATTGTTCCAACGATCAAGACGGACATCCCGATGAATCCCGTGCTGACAAAGACCAGTGAGCCCACAAAGACAATGACGCTCATGATCATTTGTTGCAATGGAATTGCAGCGTGAAGTCTGAGCATGCCTTGGCCGACATACCGCATAATTGGCATGGCCATGAGGCCTGCAGCGAGGGTAAGGGCCAGCAAACGGATGAAATCCGCCGTTGGCTCAAGATTGCTCCACGTATCGACGGGGTACATCGCCTTGAGCGCCAGCGTTGCACCTGACCTTGAGCGGCTGATGATGTACAAGAACCCGAGGACACACACAGTCACCGCAGTGTTCACGGCTGAAAGAATTGCAATGATCTCCAAATCTTGTTTGGTTTGAGGGCCTTCAACACCGTCTTCGGACTCTGCCTTGGCAATTTCAAGGAGTTCATCGTCGCTCAGTTCGGTGAGTCGGCGCGTCTCCCAATCCATTCCATACCCGGTTTTCCCCTGAACTTTGGCCACCACATTCCGGCCACCCATCACAAGCACTGTGGCTTGTGAGGCAGTCATTCCTGGTAGAACACCCATGGAGGCTCCGGCAACACCGGACCAGAAACAAGGAACGAGCAATGGGCGTGCCGGTGGTAAATCCCAATTTTCTTTTTGCGGTGGTAAATGAGAAGTCGTTGCGTAAATGTCGAGTAAATTGGCAATACCGAAAAGACCTGCTAGACCTGGAAGCAGTAAACTTGCCCCTGGCATGTTGATCGGTGATTTTGCTGGAAGTGAAGTTGGTCCAATGATGGTCCAACCAAACAAGCCTGCGAGCAAGAAAAAGGCGGTAGCGGTGAAGAATCCTGCGAACCTTGAATCCGTGCCAAACACGCCCCCTGATAGCTTTTGCAACCACAAAGGCCAATCGAGGCGAGTGGTTTCTGTTGCGAGCAAGAGCGCCGATATAATCAGAAGAATAAACGGCAACATTGTACGAAGTTGGTCGTACCATCCAAGTTCGGGCCCAAAGGCAATTCTTGCGAGCACAATCAGTGGAAGCGAGAGAAAAAGACCGAGTTGTGAGCCACGTGCTGACCATGCAACACCGCGAGCAGCATTTCCGGAGAGCAGCATGCGGTGACCGGGCAACAGCGATAACGCTTGATCTGCATCTGGTGCTCCCATCAGTGCAGAAGGGATGTAATTTAGGAAGGTGTGAACCGTTCCGGTGGATACAATAATTCCGGCAACGGCTGAAAGAGGTATACCAAGGGCGAGCAAACTCGGTGACAAAGCAAGAAGGATCAACGCCACATTGTTGACGTGGAACCCTGGAATGATGCCTGTCAGCGAGCCCATAAAGACGCCAAAGAACAGGGCGAAGAGCATCCACCCAAGTTCGTAAAAGTAAGCCTCAAGCATAGATTCACCTCACGCATTCGGGTTGGTATCTTCTTCCAATTCAAAGCGGTCATCGACGCCATCTCCATCGCTGTCGGTGTTGTTGATGTTCATACCATTCGCAATCTCTAGGGAGTCTGCAACTCGATCGCCGTCTGTGTCCAGAGCGTCTGCTCCGTCAAGGGTGTAGACCAACGATACTTCGGAGGGATGCTCGATTTGCCGTAAGCGACCTGTCCAAGTCATTGAAATGTTGGCATGAAGGTCGTCGGTACCAATCGGGTTCAAATCAAGGTTCAAACGAATTGATTGGGAGGAGCCATCCCTGTAGAGGAACCACCCATCGTCTTCCAAGACGGCTTTACCGTTGAGGAGCACATGGGTGTTTTTGGCATAACCCCACTGGGTTGCACCGTCGTCCCAAAGAAGGTCTTGAGGGCTCGGCGGTTCCCCAACGAGTTGGTAATTCTGGACCATGAGGCGCATCATCATCTTCTCATCGTCCCAAGAGACGGTAACGTTGGCAACGAGTCCTTGTCCTGATTCAATCCACTCGGTGCGTGTTGAAGGGAATGACATTGCAACCCTCGTCTGACCAAAAGTGTAGGTTTGACTGTCGACGAAGTAACCGTCGGTGTCAAGCGGTTCGAAAGCGTACTGCATGAAGGTGCTGAGCGTGTAGACCTTGTTCGGGTCCGACAACATAGCAGCTGGGTTTGCAGAAAGCATGGCTTGCATGGACATGGCGGACATCGGATCGATGAGGTTGGTTCCGTTCCCATTGTTGGCATCGATGCACCACATGCTGCGATCATCGTTCCACATCAAACGCCCGGTTGCTTCGAAAGCAGAGCCGTTGTATCCGTTGGTTTCAGCGTTGGTGATGTCTTCATCCGTTGGCAGAACACAAATCATGTTTCCATTCGGTCCAAACAAGGTCCATTGATTTTCCAAAATGAGCACAGTGCCTGCCATGGTCACCATGCTGCCCGATTCATAACTCCACGTTGATTCACCAGACCACTCCAAGCTGTTTGGTTGCGGTGTGTATCCATTGACGAGAATAATTTCAGGGCCTTGGGTCAAAAAGGCCCAACGAAGGTTTGTTTCCTGGTAGGAAAGCATTCCAGTGACCTCAACCTTCGAATCTGCTTCAATCCAGACACCGGGTGCAGACTGAATGAGCAGTTGCAATTGGTGGGCTGCATTTCCAGGATGGTCGGTGATGTAGGCGGAGGTGTAAATCGCATCTTTGTTGATCGCTTCGCTGATGAACCCAGTGATCGTAACGATTTCACCTGCATAAGCCTCAGGCTCCACGGCCAAATCGCTCAACGTTAGGCGCTGTACTTCAGGGAGGCCATCGGCTTCCCACCAAATGGCGCCAGCCCCGTTCGACTGTATGTAGAACCGGCCGTTGTAATCAACAACTGCACCCATGACGGTAACGTTGGTTCCAATGGGTGGTTTCTCTCCGGTGGAGTACCAGCGCACGCTGATCACTCCAGTCTCATCTTCGACGACCAAATCGATTCGGTCCTCGCCGCTTCCATACCGATCTTCAATCCACGAGATAACGGTGCCCTCGACCAAGACCGTTTCTCGATTGTGGTTCACCAAATCCTCGACTTGAACCACTTGAGGCTCACGGACCATTGCGTACCAGTTCAACGATGCTACGAGGAAAATAGCAAGAGCGAACATGACCCAAAGTTTCTGGCCGCGAGTGGCCGGGTCGTCGTCGGTAATTTTGAGCATGATGTCCTTGAGAGCATCGGCCATGTACCGGTCACACCCACTCCAGCCATAGCCGTTTGCACGAAATCCGTTGTGGTCTAAGTGCTGAAATCCCCTCGTTTTTGAAGGGTCCATTTTTTTAATGCGGGAAGAGAGGCTTGGGTGGGGATGGCAATGCGTGACCGCGTGATTCGTGATGAAATTCACAAGGACATTCTCGTTCCTGCGCGTCATGCGACCATTATCGACACCAAAGAATTCCAGCGCCTGCGGCACATTCAGCAGTTGTCAACATGCGAATACGTGTTCCCTGCTGCAAATCACAACCGCTTCGCACATTCCCTCGGCGCTTACCATCTTGCAGGTCAATTGACAGATTCGCTTAAGGAAGTGCAACCAGGAATCCTCAGCGATGATGACGCAGAATTGGTCCAGTTGGCTGCTCTGCTTCATGACATTGGCCATCCTCCATTCTCCCACGTACTAGAAACGCCCGAAGTCTATGCAACCTACCACTCCCATGAACACTGGGGGCGACTGCTCTTAGAATCGGAGCACACCGAAGTCGGCGCAGCGTTGAAGTCCGTGCTCGGTGGGCAGCGAACCGCCCGCCTCTTTTCGCTCATGGATGGAGCCTCACAGCACGATGGAGTGCCGATTCCTCCCTTCCTCAAAGAAATCGTTTCAAGTCAACTCGATGTCGATCGAATGGACTACATGGTTCGAGACCAGGCCAACACTGGTGCACAGATTGGTGGTTTTGATATCGCAAGAGTGCTCCGAGCGTTGCGTGTTGGGGACGACGGACATTTCTTTGTCAAATCGTGGGGTCTTCCAGCCATCGAAGCTTACCTTGTCACCCGATACCATATGTATCACCAAGTCTACTTCCACAAGGTCAACATGTTGACCCAAAATTACCTCGTTCGAATGCTTTCCCGAGCCCGCTATCTCGCCGGTGAAGGCACACTTGCTCTTTCTCCAGCGCTCCACAACATGCTCCGGAATGAGAATTTGGACGCCCAGGGGTACGCCAGTCTCAACGATGCTCATGTTCGTGTCTCAATACCTGAATGGGCTGAGCATGAGGACGAAGCCCTGTCCAATTATGCCAAGAAAATGTTGTCGCGGCGTGACTTCCACAAATCCCTTCGCATTGAGGCACTTACCACGGAAATGGTTGCTGTCGTGAAGGACAGGATCGAAGAGGAAGTGGCGGCAGCAGGCTTCGACCCCTCTTCGGAAGTCATTTACGCCCGCATCTCCAAACGAGGCTATATGCCCTATGAGCAGGGTATACAAATCGAGGATGGCGGCGATGCTTCGGAGCATTCCCCACTGATCCGTTCATTGGCTCAACCGAATGAACGTGCACTCATTTTTGTTCCAGATGAGATTCGTGATGGACTTGAGCAACGCGTTCGCGAGTGGATTAAACCGTCACAATCTTCGCTTGTTCATTTCGAATGAAGCGGATAAGTTGATGAGTTCAACCAAGTCCAGCAAGACAGGGGCCTGTAGCTTAGTCGGTTAGAGCGCCCGGCTCATAACCGGGAGGCCAGGGGTTCAACTCCCTTCGGGCCCACCTTTTCAAACAACGACGAAAGGAAGATGGATTTCGCATCCAATCAGGCTATTTTCGTCTTGAAACAGGAGCGCTCATCATGATGAATTCATTCCCATTTTATCACAACGGTTATGAGTGTCGCATCAGTGGCACTGACTGTTAGGTGGAACTTAGTATGATGAAGCGTGCCGTATTCATTCTTGCCCTTTATGTCTCCTCGATGATGCTCGTTGCAGCTCCTGCTGCAGCACAAGCCCCTACTGCGGCTGTCTCATTGTCCTGTGCTCCAATTTCAATCAACGTTGAAGTGAAGCCTGGTTCAACCTACTCTGGATTCACCACCTGCACAGCCAGCAACCCTACGACCTACCAAGAGAAGATCAGTATCTTGGTGACGAGCGACGGTCTTGCAACTGCGTCCCCCGGCGACATGTACATCGGTGGCGGTCAAGACGTCGATTTCCAAATTTCGGTTCGTGCAACACCATACATGGTCATGCAAAGCCGCACACTCTCGGTTTCAGCCACTGTGCAGGAAATCAACAGCTTGCCACCGGTCAACACCGCATCCTCTCAAAACAACATGATCGTCAACATCATGCAGTACTCTCTCGTTCAGGTTGAAGCAGTTGAACCGTTCGTTCAATTGATGCCTAAGAAAGACAAGAACTTCGAGTTCAAGGTTTACAATCTTGGAAACCAAATCGATTTCATGAAGGTTGGTATCACAGATTCAAGCCGTGACGATCTCGAAAAGGCAGGGTTCACAATCAACTTGCCAGCTGTCAAGGTTCAGATTGATGCAATCCCTACCGCTACCAAGGTTCGTGTCATGGCCCGTACGCCCAAGACTCAAGGATGGAGCGATGCCTACCACGTGATGGACTTCTTCGCTGAATCCGAATTCGCCTGTAACAACGGTGGTTGTATTCGTGAATCACAGATGATTACGGTCTATGTCCGTGGTGTTTACCTTCCTGGCTTCGAAGTCGTCCCTGCGATCTCCATGCTCGCTCTTGCAGCAGCAGTCGTCGGCCGCCGAATGACTGGCAGCGAAGACGAAGAAGGCGAATGGCGAGAATCCGCTCCTGGGCTGTGACGGCTCGTTCTAGAGCCTTGCGCAATGCGCTCATTTGTGACTCTTACAGGGGTCGGTTTGATAATCCCCTGCGCTAAACGGCGACATAACAGGGATTTCTATGAGTGGATTACTGGACAAAGCAACCGCCGCAAAAGAAGCAGAACCAGTCGAAGCCGTCAAGGTTGAACCTGCACCTGTGCCAAGAAAATCCAAAGAAGCGTCGAAGGGTTTGATGGCCGCATCTACTCCAGCAACTTCTGACGGGTCTCCAATGGATTACCTCCAACAAGCAGGTTGGGGGATCATTGTTCTCGCTGGTATTCTCTCCCTCCGTGGCGGCGAACTTGGATTGGCCATTGTGTCAGTGGTCGCCCTTATTGGTGTCTTGTGCTTGGTTCAGTTCGAACGAATGAAACCTGAACTTTCCACTGTGAAGATTGGTGTTTCGGTCGTTTTAGCGATCATTATCGCCCTGGGTCCCTATGCGGCGCTGGCGATTATCCCTGCAGATTCGTCCATGGCCCTGACTCAAATTGAAGTGGATCAGGACAGCGATGAACTCACGTTTTATGTCCGGGGAAGTTTTGATTCATCATCTGTCACAATCACTTCAGAAGGGACTGAACTTTGGGCTGGTTCCGAGTCATTAAGCAATGATTTTGCAAAATTCAGAGTACCCATCAGTGAATTCTTTGAGGGCAACGCTCAGAACAACATGGGTGATTCAATCAAGGTGTATGAAATCAACGTTGAAGCTGACGATGGACAAACCCAAACTCGAACCATCACCCCAAGTCTTCTCAACCGTGAAGTGCTCAATTCTGGTGCTAAAATCACCATGGTCACCAAAACTGAAACATCTGGTACGACCACCGAAACAAGCGTTGACGGGCTCATTATCGAATCGATTGTAGGTCTCTTTGATCCTTCCGAAGAAGCAGAAGATGGTGGCGAACACTCGATGAGCACTGTAAACAACTATCTCCCTGTCTTTTCAGACTATACCATCCAACTCAAGGTCATGAAAGGGGGCAGCCAGAAGTGGCAATCCCCAGTGATTACCGCTGATGGAACTGATACCACTTGGGTGAGCGCAGTTTCGGGATCAAAGTCCGGAAGTTCTGACCGGTGGATGGGCATTGCGGGAACTGGCTACGACGCCGACACTGGCATGATTGAAATTCTCAAAGAAGAGGACTTCTACGACAGCTCTGGATGCTATACGTTCCAAGTGATTGTCGTGAATCAATATTTCACAGGGGATTCGTCCACCCAGGTGAGTTCGAGCGCTTGGGAATTGGATTTCTCCAACACCGATGGGGAAATGACAACATGCTCATGATACCGATTGGATATTCTCGGCATTAGCGCACGGTCTGATTTCGACAAATGTATTGCACTTCCAAGCAAGGTATCAAAGGCGAAAGGGCTGACCACGCCATATGGCAAACCGTCGCGTCACACTGATTCTTCTGATGGTGCTGATGTTTTATCTGCCATCCCATGCTGTAGGAAACGAGGGTTCACCCGCCGTAGAACAGTTTGGTCACGCCTTTGAGGAAGTTGTTATCGCTGATTCTTCAGACGCGATAAATGAACCACGTGATCTCGAATTCCACCCCGGGAGGGCAAACGAACTTTGGGTAGCCAACCGCGCTACGGACAGCATGACCATCGTGGAGAACACAGGCTTAGACAATCAGACCTCTCAAAACCGAAAAGATGCGTACAGCAACCACTTCCTCGAAGAAGTGAGTGCGATCGCTTTTGGTGCTTATCACCCAGAATTCGACTGGCAATGGGGTTCAGCCCAAGAAACAGACAATACCTACTGCGGTCAAGGCTCCCCAAACAATTTCATGGGCCCAACCCTTTGGCCCTCTTCGATGTCTCACTATGCCGTTGAACATCAAAGCGATGAGTTGCTAGGGAGCCACATTGACATGAACCACGAGTCTCCCTTTGGAGTAGGTATGGCTCACGACTCGGCCAACATCTACTGGTACAATGACGGTTACTACGGTGAACTGGTGTACTATGATTTCCAACTCGATCATGACACGGGATACGACGATCACTCCGATGCGATTGTTCGCCGTTACTCAGAAGTTCAACTGAACCACGTGCTCGGTGTGCCTGGCCACATGGTCCTTGACAAAGATTCAGGAATCCTCTACATTTCGGATCCGGGAGCCAACCGGGTGTTGTGGGTGAACACCGACGATACAACCACAACCTCAACCGACATCATGGACAGTGCAACTCGCTTAGAGCCGTTGCAAGAATACTCTCGTATTGCTGGAGTCGAATGGGGGGTACTCGATACCGGATTGAACCGCCCATCTGGGATTGCACTCGATGGTGACCAACTCTTCGTATCAGAGTATGGAAACGGTCAGATCGTGGCCTATGACTTGAACAGCAACGGGAAAGGGGCTGTAGAAGCGGGTTCCATTCAAACCTCAGCATCGTCGATTATGGGCTTAGAAATCGGTCCTAACGGCCATCTCTACTACGTTGATAACGTTCAAGATGAAGTGGTCAGAATTGACCCCTACACTGATGAAGATGGTGACGGGGTTGTGGACGTAGATGACAACTGCCCCCTTGTGGCAAACGCTCAGCAACTCGATCATGACGTTGACGGCTTAGGCGATCTGTGCGACCAAGACGATGACAATGATGGATTCAACGATCTTTCTGACTCTTGTCCAATGGGTGTGATCAATTGGGTGCCTAGCATGCCAACCGACCACGACATGGACGGGTGTGAGGATTCGAGTGAAGATTACGACGATGACAATGATGCCGTGATTGATATTCGGGATGATTGCCCGATTGGCGATTTGAATTGGCTCTCCGATACGGGTACGGATTACGACGCTGATGGTTGTCAAGATCAAGGCGAGGATTACGATGATGATGATGATGGCGTTTGTGATTTTACATTCGATGGATCAGGGGTCTGCATCATTTCGACAACGGAGGTAGACGCTTGCCCGACAAGTCCCCTTTCATTCACATCGATGCTTTCCACCGATGCCGACCAAGATGGCTGTGAAGACCGGTCTGAGGATGAAGACGATGACAATGACGCGTTCCTCGATAAGCATGATGATTGCCCGAATGACTTTGGTCAAAGCGACAAAGGACGCGTCTTCGGATGCCCTGACGCAGATGGCGACGGTTACGCCGATTCAGTTGATGAATTCCCTACAGAGCCTTCTCAATGGGCCGATCTTGACGAGGACGGATATGGTGACGAAGCCAACGGCCTCAACGGTGATGACTGTCCCGCTGCCTCCGGCTCTTCTTTTGAAGATCGAATGGGTTGCCCGGACACCGATGCTGACGGATGGTCCAATCCGAGTGGAACATGGACGGCTGAACTTGGTGCTGACGCGTTCCCAAACCAAGCCAATCAACACAGCGATCAGGATGGGGATGGTTTCGGAGACAACATGATTGGGTTCCAAGGCGATGCCTGCCCGGAAACCTTTGGGCTTTCGTTCGAAGATCGCTTTGGTTGTGATGATGCTGATGGCGATGGCTGGTCTGATGAAGCAGACAAGTTACCGATGGAACCCACCCAACATCTCGATGCAGATGGTGATGGGTACGGTGATGCGGCTCTCGGTAATCAACCGGACAGTTGCCCATCCGAGTATGGCCTGTCTTCCCTAGGTGTCTACGGCTGCTTGGACAGCGATGGTGACGGTTGGGCTGACCAACAGGATGCGTTCCCAGAAGATGCTTCAGCCTGGTCTGATGCCGATGGTGATACCTTCCCTGATCAGGCAAACACCAACCGTTCAGATGATTGCATAGAGACGCCAGGCACGTCCTACTTGGATGTACGAGGGTGCGTCGATACCGACGGTGATGGCTGGTCTGACCAAGGCGACGCCTTCCCAACCGATGCAACACGGTACCAGGCCTCAGCTTTCGGTTCACCGCTTGTTCTCTCTCTCGGTGTCATTGTGTTGGGTGGCCTCATTTTCGTGGTGATGTTCATCAACAAAAAACGTGGATTAGAGCAACGCGATGCTCCATTCCTTGCGCCCATGACCCCACAACCTCTGGAACAACCGGCAGGCCCACCATTGCCCGCTGAAGGTCTTCCTCAGGGTTGGACTATGGAACAGTGGGCATGGTATGGTGAAGACTTCCTCAAGAATCAATAACACTGATTGGGACCCCACTTTCCACCGTTCTCCACTATGGTTGTGAAACAGAGATTCATAAGGCGATGGATGTTTTTCACACTATGAAGTACTCGCTGTCTGCTGCAACCATTGTTCTCTTGTTGATCATCAGCGCCACCACAGGGTCAGTTTTGACAAGTCTGACCTCTTCCTCGTCTTCTCAAAACGAATCCTTGACCATTGACGCATCATCTGTTTATGGGGTAAACACCTACACCCTGCTCGAAGTTGACGAAGGTGACAATGACGAAGAGAGCGTCATCACCGAACAACTTCACGAGTTCACTCTACAGGCTTTGAAATCAAACGGGATCATCACGTGGGATTTTGGTGACGGCACAACTGCCACAGGGCCAACTACCTCACACATGTTCGCACAACCGGGGGTTTATCTTGTCACTGCGACTTCAGTCACGCCCGATTTCATTACCCAAGCGAGCATCACACTCACAGTTGAACTGACTGGGATGGTGGAATCTGACAACATGGAATGTGTGTGCGCCCCAACCGCAAAGGATACTGTGATTGATTTGGTGCCCGCTCAAGGCATTGTTTCCTTCGATGGCTTTGTCACTGTCGAGCATGATGGCAGCAGTGAATCGTGTTCTTTGAGAAATCCGCTTCAAGAGTGCCACGTACGGGTGATGCTGCAAAAAACGCTTGACGGTAGCGTTGTCGACCAAGAAATCTTGTTCGATGATACATTCAGGAGCAATGAGATGAGCGTTTCTTTTGAACTGATTGATCTCGAAATTGGCCCGGGCGAAGGCTTACAACTTCGTTTGGAAACAGACCAACTTCGTGATTGGCACAAGCCTTCGACCGAGTGGAGCATGACCGCTCCTTTGTGATGCTATAGCGATAGAGCGTGTGCCATCCTTCAGGCACTGTCTGTGACGGCCTCATCATCGATGTAGACCTTTTCTTCTTCTTCAGCATCGTCGTCTTCTTCTAGAGCGTTTTGAACTTCTTGGTTCACTCGCTTGGCTGCTTGGTTTGATACGACGAAGGTGCCGGCGAGGATGATGACCACCAAAATTGCGTAGATCATCAAGGGTTGATCTTCCGTCTCTTCAGCGGCATTCCAAGCGATGTCTTGCGAGGTGGCGCCGTTTGTGTTGGTGACATCAGCACTGATTGATTGCAAGACTGTTGGCAGCAGCGCTCGGCATTCAAGCGATTGTGAGCCGAGGGCGTTTCCATACCATGAGACGTACAGTGTCTTGCTTTCTCCTGGTTCAAGCGACACAACAAGCTGTGTTGTGTCTTGCAATTCTTGACCAACATAACACCAGAAATTGACGCCAGTTACTGAAGCGGTACCGGTGTTTTCAATCACCACATCTCCACTCACTTTCGAGCCTAGGTAGCCCTTGTTGTCCTTGAGATTGATGCTCTTTACATCGATGTATGGCAGTGGAATTGTTACGGAACTTACTGGTGTTCGTGGTGCATTGATTGTTGTGGCGAAATTCCCCCAATTTGAACTCAAAGTGAGCACAATCTCAGCGTCCTCTTCATGGTAGTCTCCATTCCCATCAACCCATTCGACGATGCGGGTGTTTTCACTGAGGGCGAAATTAACGTGACCGTTGCTGTCGGTGATGTTGTCCATTGTCGAACCATAGTAGCCGAGTCCAGTGGCGTGAACTGTGATGTTGCCTGCGTTCGTGTGCAGCGTTCGTTGAGATAACAAGCGAATCCATGCATCGGTCTGGCCGCCAGTTCCCGTGTTGTCTGTGTAACTGATCGTTGCAGTGTCATGAACGATGATGTCTTCGTCAGTTCTCGAGCCTTGAATCACGGAGGTGTCAATGCTCAACTCACCGCTATCAGCCACGTGCACGGGTGCGCTTCCAGTCAATGTTACACCCGTCATGGAGCATTCATTGATGCAGGTGATCGCAGCACCAGAAACTTGTGCGTTTTGGACGACCAGAGTACCTTCAACATCCAAATCGAAAGCTGCGGAGTTCCACTTTAGGCTTCCACCCGTGTGGTTGATGTCGACAGCACCATGAATCACGGTTCCACTCGAACCCGAGTGGAGTGCTTGTACACTGGTGACTTGAGTGGCGAAGAAATAGTAAATGTTGAACTCGACAACCAGAGGCGTACCGTTCAAAGGCGCCGGGATGTCAACGAAATCAGAACCTACGGCATCACGAGTTTCATCTCCAATTGTCACGTTCAGTTGAGCCGTTTCTGGAATAGTATGGTCAAAATTGATTCGAACTTGGCCGGTTTCCGAAAGGTCGCCGAAATCGAGGTTGAGGGTGGTGTCGTTGTAAATCAACAACCCAGCATCCAGTTCAGTTCCAGTGACGTCGGCGTTGACGGTCAGCAGAGCACCGCTCTCGACGGTGATGGTGACGCCCTGGTTGACGGTTGTGGCGTCGCTGATGATGAGCGATGCTCCATCTTTGACGAAGAGGTCCTTGTCGATGGGGTTTGTTCCATTCCAAGTTTCAGTTCCAGTCACGGTGATTGAAGATCCGTCGTCGGTCATTTCAGCAGCGGTTGTAAAAGCACCGAGGCAAGAGGCTAGAAGGAGCAAAGTCACCAATGTGAATGCCGTTCGCATATTTTATTGTAAAAGAAGGAGCGTTATAGACTTCGCTCCGTCAATAGGGAACATCCTTCCATCCAATCTTGTACCCAATCAGGTTGAATGTTCGGTGCAAGACTGGCGTAAACAAAACGAGGGCAATCATAGGAATGCGGAGTTCTTCACCGGCAAGCCAAGAGTCGCCGAGGAACAATTGGCCTGCCAAAAAAACAGAGATGGCAAAGGGCAAGGTGTCGAGAATTGGGGCTTTCGAGGACACATCTCCTTCTCGCTTTAGACCGCGCCGTCGCTTGAAAAAGGAACCAGTACTGTCGCCGACGAGGCACATGAATCCCAAAAACGTGCCAAGAATAAACGCTGAGAGCATTGGCCCTCCAACGGCAAACCAGGCTCCACTTGAGCCGGCGAGGGGAGAAGAGAACAAGATCGAATTGTCCTCGAGAAGGCCAGCACCAGCACCGTCATTTGTCAGGGTCACCATCAACATGCAAAGCAAGCCTGAGGTCAACGAGCCTCCGATGAGCCCATTCCAAGTTTTTCCATCGCCAAGGATGCGGTTGCCGTCAGAAAGTGTTCGACCTCCATCGATTGGCCACGGTCCATAGCCCGTTTTAGGCAGCCATTTCCCCCACATCATCGCAAATGAATTCGCCAAAAATCCTGGCAAATAAAGCCACAATGTCAACAGAAACAACATGAAGAAATTCAAATCGAAGCCTCCCAGAAGGTGCTGGTCATGAAGCGGCTTGATGCACGAGGGCCTTTGAACACTGCCCCGTTCAGGCTTGTGCCAATTTGATTGAGGCGATGCACGCGATGAGATTATGTGATGAGCGCCACCCATACGGTTCATGGCGAAGGGAACTGTTTTGGTCGTAGGTGGCGGTGGAAGAGAGCACGCCCTTTGCATGTCTCTTTCGCGTTCGGATGAGGTCGAGGCCGTTCACTGCGCTCCGGGCAATGCCGGAACGCATGAGGTTGCAACCAACCACGCAGTCTCTGCATCGGATGTTGCAGGTTTGGTGGATCTGGCGCGTTCACTGCAAACGACTTTGGTAGTTGTTGGCCCCGAGGCGCCCCTTTGTGATGCCCTTGCGGACAAGCTCGCTGAATTTGGTATTCCATGCTTTGGCCCGGTACAGAATTTAGCCGTCTTGGAGGGCTCCAAACTTCACGCCAAGGAAGTCATGAGCCTTGCCGGAGTTCCAACCGCATCCTATCATGTGCTGTCGAATGACTCGGACCTCGATGCTGCCCTCGATCAATTTGCTGGCTCACCTTGGGTGGTGAAGCGGGACGTCCTCGCAGGAGGCAAAGGTGTCGTTGTCACCTCAGATCGAGATGAAGCGAAAACGTTCATCGAGTCTTCAATCGAGTCTGATGGCAAAGTGCTGCTTGAGGCCTTCCTTGAAGGTGAGGAAGCAAGCATGCTTGTAGTGATGGACGGTTCGGGTTTTGTTTGCCTGCCTCCAAGTCAAGACCACAAGCGGGCCTACGATGGCGATGAAGGACCCAACACAGGTGGAATGGGGGCGTATTGTCCCGCACCGGTGGCCACCCCCGAAGTCCTTGACCGCGCTATCTCGGAAATTGTAGAGCCAATGCACAGGTACCTTGCAGCACAGCCTGTGCCCTATCGAGGTGTGCTTTACGTCGGCCTAATGATCACCGATGAAGGCCATCCCAGTGTGGTCGAGTTCAACGTCCGTTTCGGGGATCCTGAGTGTCAAATTACCCTCCCGCTCATTCAAACAGATCTGCATCAATTGCTCCAAGCTGCAGCAACTGATCACCTTGCAGATTTAGAGGTCAATTTCCATGACAAGCACGCCCTCACTGTGGTCCTTGCAGCTGAAGGTTATCCCGCATCACCCGTCAAAGGGCGACCGATCAGTGGTGTGTCAGTCCCAAATGACTCCGCCTGGGTGAATCATGCAGGGACAGGCCTTGACGAGCAAGGTCAACTGGTTTCAACCGGAGGGCGAGTTCTTGCTTGCACCGCTCTTGGAGGTAGCCTCGAGGACGCTGCAAAGAAAGCATACGCACTGCTCGAAAAAATCGAACTTGAAGGCTCGCACCACCGCACTGATATCGGTCACCGTGCTCTTTGATGCCTCGGTTTTTGGCGGCTTTGGAAAAGGTGTGAAAAAACGAAGATGTTCTTTTCATCAAACGGGACACTCCGTTGTAATCGTACTGCATCCTCGCGGAGTCAATATTAAAAGAGGACCCAAAGTGGCGAAGTTGCTTGCCAGCCTTGCTGCTGTCAATCAATTACCCTGAGGGAAAAAAATGGAAACGAAAAACCCCGAAATGCGCCCAGCGCCTGCACCAATGCTCGGGTGGCTTATTGCCCCCCTAGCAGTGCTTCTAGCGCTCGCAGCGACACAGATTGTTGGTATGACCTTCGATCTCAACTTAGACAACCTGACACCAATGCTCGTCGTCCTTGCGGCAGCATCGCTTGGTCTCGCACCTCGCATGCTTCGAGCCCACGGCGTCGTCACCTTTTCTGCTTCAACCCTCTCACTCGTTTCTTTGGTTGTTGCTCTGGTCGGTGCCGAAGTCGTATACATGGCTGGTCTTGGAGCCGTTTCAGCACTCTTGTTCTTCCTCGTTATGTTTGGCGTTCACCTTCTTGTGACCGCTGGGGCCTTCGAATGGGCAAACGTCCTCATGTTCGCAGCGATCGGTGTCGAACTCGGTTTCGTGGCAGCAGGCCACGTTGCCGATACGTTGAGCAGCAGCCTCCTCATGTCGACTGGTGAAGAAATCGGTGTGCTCGATGCTTACCGTGGCGCAATTGGCTACCAATTCTTCTCCTACGTCATGCTGTTTACCGTGCTTGGAATGCTTGCTGCTGTCCTTGCCCGAGGTGTTCTCTCGCCTTCGTCATCGAAGGGATGGTTTGCTCACATCACCGATGGTGATGGCGCATGGAACCGTTCAACACTTCCTTTGCAAATCGGATTGGGCGTCTGGGCTTTAGCCCACATTGGAAGCCTTTGGCATTTCCATTCACTCATGACTGATGACCAACTCATGTTCAACGTGTTCGGTCCATTCAGCGACCCAGTGGTCAATGCTTACCCTGAACTTGCAGCCTACCACGGCTACTTTGGCTTCTGGAGTGCTTTCTTTACTGGAATGGTCGCCTTGATTGTTGCAGGTATGGCTTCTGAGCGCTGGTTTACTCGCTCAATGTTCCTCGGTTCAATGTGGGCTCTTTACCTCGTCTCCTCGTGGTATGAAGTCGGTTTGATTCAAAACGAGGCATTTGAGGGAAGTTGGGGCGCTTTGATTTGGGTTGCCTTCACCTTCTTCATCTGCGCTACAATCTACGTGATCTCCACTGGTGAGCAGTGGGGTGGCTGGTCGAACAGAAGTGAATTCGAGCCATCAGGTGCGCGTAAATTCTGGAACGCTCACTGGGCCAGCATCATGATCGGTTTGGCTTTCTTCTTTGGTTTCGTCATCCGAACCCAATGGTACGTTATGCCATCGATGAACTCCCTCGGTACTAACACCTGGGACATGACCGGTGGTTCTGACCCTTGGTACATGAAGCGAGTTGTGGATTACATCCTTGCTAACAACGCTCACTTGGTTGTCGATGCTGACCGATTCTATCCAATTGGTGGCATTAACCCTCGACCTCCATTGTTCACATGGTCGATTGCTATTCTTGCTGGTCTTTTGCAACCATTCGTTGGTGCTGAAGATGCAGTTTGGTGGTCAATCCTCATGCTGCCTGCAGTGTACGGCGCATTGACCATCCTACCGGTTGCTGCAATCGCTCGTGAGCATGTTAACGAGAAGGCCGGCGTCGTTGCCGCTTGGCTCATCGCTTTCATGCCTGCACACGTGTCTCACACCACCTTTGCTCTGGCTGACCACGATGCGTTCATCATGCTCTTCTTGACCATGGGCTTCATGTTCTGGCTCAAGGCCGCAAAGTATGCGGGAAGCGACCGGCTCCTTCGGGACACCTCACCTTCAATCTCGACGTTCTTGCGGTCTTTCTCAGCCGTTGCAAATGAGCGCCAAGCAGCCCTTTCTTACGCCGTTCTAGCTGGTGTATCGTTTGGTGTTGTTTCGCTTGGTTGGAAGGGATTCGTTGTCGGACCTTCAATTCTGTTCTTGGCGTACGCTCTTCAGGTGGCACTCAACATGTTCCGCCGAAGAGATTCAACGACACTGAGCGTTTTGTTCATTTCGATGCTTGCCGTCAATTTCCTGATGGCGCTTCCATTCTACGGCCACCCACAACTCGACCTCGTGCTTGATGGAACTGGCCTTCAACCGTTCTTGTTCATCTCGGTCTTCACCTTGGCCATCGCCTTTGTGACCACAGGTTTCCGAGACAAGCCTTGGTTGCTGGTGCTCGGCGTTTTGGCAGTAGGTGGCACTGTGTTTTTCGCCATTCTCTATGTGCTCAAGACCCTCGAACTTTCCAACGCTTGGGACGTATTGTTCACCGGTGGAGGATACTTCACAAAGACCAAGATTTTCGGTACCGTTGCAGAAGCAAACGCAACCGATCGAGGACAACTCTTTGCTCAATTCGGTCCAATCACCTTCCTTTTGTCCCTCGTGATGGGTCTGTTGTGCTTGGTGTCTGGCCTTCGTGAGCGAAAGCACACCAACATCATCTTCGGTGTTTGGATTTTAGCTGCGTCCTACATGGCGTGGTCTGCTGCTCGATTCATGTTCAACGCAACACCTGCCATCGCTGTTCTTGGCGCTTGGGGCATTGTCTCGCTCTGGAAGTGGGCAAACTGGGACGGCATGGTCAGGGCTTGGAAAAAGTACGGTATCCGTACGCCTGAAGATCGTATTCGTGGAGCTCGCAAAGCACTTTGGCGTTCTCCTAATTTCTCTGCCATCCTTCTCGTGATGATCATGTTGTTTGGACAACAAGCAACCTACGGATTGGATGCAGCAATTCCTTCAACGGTCACCGCCGAAGAGGAATTGGATGAAACGATTTTCAACATCATACCTGATGCACTGCGCTTCGAAATTGCTGGCTTCTCGCTGCTTGATGACAGCCCATACGATGGAAACTGGTACCTCGGTTCCATGGGCTCTGGTTTCAACGACAACAGTTGGAACGCTGCCTATGATTGGCTCTCAGATCAAGACACGAATGAGAATTACAGTGAGCGTCCAGCATTTGTCTCGTGGTGGGACTATGGATTCCAAGCGCTCAACCAAGGTGAGCACCCATCAGTCTCTGATAACTTCCAGTCCGGTATCCCTGCTACAGGGAACATGCTCCTAGCACAATCCCAAGAAGACCTTGTGACCATGTTCATCTGGCAACTTGGTCAAGGTGACATTGTTTACAACAACCGGAACACAGGAAACTATGCCTTCACCAGCGGTTTCGAGAACATTGTTGAAAACCACATGGGTAAGGATCAATTCATTGACTTTAAGACCATCAACACAGATCCTGATTTGGACGCTATGAAGACAATGGTTATTGAAAGCAGTTTCAAGGTGATCATGACCAACCGTGACATCGTTATGGCTCAAGGGTACCACCACACAGATGGTGTGTTTGACACCTCGCAAATGGTGTATAGGATTTACAACGACGGCGAGCAAATTCAGTGCACAGCTCTGCTCTCACCATCCTGCCAGGGTGACGATTGGACTGAACAAAGTGAAGCAAATCGAACCTTCACAAACAACGTTCGTTCCGCTCAAGACACCTCTCTCAAAACCACACATTACATCATCAATGATTACTGGTACACAGAAGACCTCATCTCTGAGTTCGACTCTGTGTCGACCGGCATCCACCGTGTCAACGCTCGTTTGGCCTTGACCGTGCAATTGATTGGCAATTCACTGGATGAAGGACAAATAGTTGACCTCTATGATGATTTGATCAACATGGAAAACTACTACTCCGTACAAGATTACTATGGCGCGCCAGGTGAAATGGTCGATCGAGACCACGAAATTCGTTACTTTGCTATCGACAGCCGTCTTTACCCACGTGCCGGCCGCTACACTGCAGATGCAGGTTACAACCGCGGACAACCAATGGGTATCTTCGGTGCTCCAACAATTCTCAGTGGTCAAGACATCGGGACGTTCATGGACGAGGTGTACGAAACCACCCGTGGCGAATTCCAAGATGAAATGACACGAGAAGAAGTCGATGCTGCAATCACAGAAGATTTCCTCAACCAACAAGCGGGTGCAGAGATTGATCCGTTGCAAGTTCAAGATGTGCGAGTTGATCACAATGCTGCATTCTTCAACACCATGCTTGCCAACACCTACGTTGGATACGGAGCATCGACGCTTGGTATCGACGCTGGTTCTTCAAACCCGCAACCAGCCCAACACTTTGGACAACAAGGCAGTCCTGGCAGTTCACTCAGCCAAGCTCTTCCATTGCCAGGTGCCATGTCGAACCACTTCGTCATCAGCAACTGGTACAACGAAGACCCAAGCGTTAGCATCGGCCAGACCAACACCTATGTCAAGATCATGAAGTACTACTCCGGTGCAGAAATCTCCGGACAAGTTTCCATGAGTGACAACGGTGAGGGGCTCAACGGAGTCCGTGTGCTCATCGAGCGTGACGCATTCTCTGGAACTGGTCCAGAAGACCTCGACACCGACACGTACTGGGTGCCAATCGGTTTCACTGATGCAGATGACGAAGGAAAGTGGAGCTTCGACGCCCCAGCCGGACGCATCCGAGTTTCTGCTTTCGCAGGTGATTACGACCCAACAAACGCTCGGGACAGTGTTCGCAGCGGTTCCTTCGCAGAAGGCCTTGCAGATATTCTCACCGAAAGCAACACCGATCGTCGAGTCAACGACATCACCGCAATCCTTGGTGAAGTCGCCAACATGACCTGGCTTGGTGAAACACAAATGAACATCACCGAACAACAAGCGGACCGGTTCGAAGACGTCACTCAAGCCATGGACATCGATGTCCAAAGCAGTGGTGTTTCTGGTTTGGTCGCTTGGTCCGGTGCAGAATCATTCAACGGAGAGCCTCTGGTTGACACCACCTTTGTCCTACGAAGCATCTGGTCAATGACCGAGAATTACTCCTTGACCACCACCAACGGTTCCTTCACTTCCGAAGAAAGCCGAATTTTGCAAGGATCTGGTGAAGCGACCTTCACCGAGAATGGTACATTCGACAGCGAAGGCGTGGCGTTTGCCCAAGATTTCACTGGAACCTTCACACGTTCGATCGCTGACAAGCGAACCTACACCAGCAATGGTACATGGAACGGTGTTGGTACGCTTGAAGCGAGCTGGGTGGACAACAACACCATCGTCGACTGTATTGAAGAGAATGGTACCTATTCGATGCCAACCAACGAATCCATTTGTATGAAAGACGACTCAGGCGCATCAACCATCTACATGCTCGATGGTGAAATCACCGCAAATGGCCGTTTGACGTCTCAAGGCGTTTCAACCCTCAGGACCGAACTGGTCAATGCCACATTCGAGGCAACAGGTTCCTTTGATGGCGTTGGGACCCTCAACGGAACAGGGTTGTTCATCGGACAGGGCCACTTCTCTGGCACCATGGTGCAACCTGGTTCATTCTACCTCACAGGACTTGTTCCAGGCATGTACAACATGATCGCTCAACTCGATAACGGAAAGGAAGTTCTCCTCCCTGACCCGGTCAACGTCGGCATCAATCCAACTTATGACCTCGCTATGACCATGCCAGGTTCCCTGTTCGAAGACACCCTCGAGGATTTCTTTGGCGAAGTGTTCGCCAATGAGACCATCGAATTGATCGACGAAGGACTCGGCGAAGAATTTGCAGTTGACATCATCACTGATGAAAACGGTACCTTCTCGTACGGACCTGTGGCTCCTGGTGATTACTTCTACAGAGTCGACGTGGACAACGACGGCTGGTATGAATTGAATGAAAGTATGTTTGTTCGTGACGATTCTGAGAACTTCACACTCGCCATGGATGTTCCTGAGATGCACGACGTGACCGTTCAATTGGTTGCACCAGTTGACGCTGAAACTCAAACGTCAGTCCTCGCTGTGGCCAACCGAGTGGTGACTTTCACCAACGACGATGCTTTGTTAGCCCCAATCAACGCAACTTCAGATGAGAATGGCGTGCTTTACATTGAATTGCCAATGGGTGCCTACACAATGTCAGACGATGCTGATGACGATTATGTCTTGTTCAGCACCTTTGAACTGGAGTCGGAAGACTTGATGTTCGACGGGAACTATGCAGTCTCAACTTGGGTCAACGGTAGCATCCGAACGCACATCGATGCTTCGACCTACCGACAATGGTCCGAGCAATCTGAAGAGATCAAGCTCCTCGAAAGCGACGCTGCATCCGCACTTACCATCGATTTCATTGCGGGTGATTTGACCTTCACAACAGTGACTGATGCTGACGGTAATTACAGCATGCGCTTGCCGAATGGCCAGGATTTCCACATGACCACAATCAGCATCTTCTCCACTTACACTGGTGGTCAACTGATCACCCTTGACGGTGAGGATGAGATTGACATGGGCGTCATGTTCCTCGCCCCAGCAACCGCAGCAAGCGGATTTGTCTTCCTCTACGAGAACACCTCCCTCTGGGACAACTTGGTCCCTGGGTGGGCAGCTCAAACTTTGGTGGCAACCAACGCGGATGGACTCGAATGGCGCACTGAAATCTCAGAAGGTGGAGAATTCACCTTCTACCTCCAAGATGGAGAGTGGGACTTCAGCGCTATTGATGCAGAATTGAACATTGATGGTGTTGAGAACTTCAACATCGATGGTGAATCAGGATCACCTCCTTCACCGATTGAACTCTTTGCAAACCCAGCCCAACAAGAAGTGACATTGAACTTCTTCATGGATGCAGGAAACGATGGCAGTTTCGAAAATGGAACCCTCGTCAGCCCATCCTTCGCAGCGGTACCATTGAACGACCACGGCACTCAAGTGAACTACACCGCTGACGACTACACGTCACCTGGTGTGATCACACTGACCTTGGAACCAGGCACCTATTCGGTTCAATTCAATTACACCACGCCCGACAGCGAAAACGCAAGTGATTACGCCTTGGGTGGTGTGACGGCCTTGCAGCCGCTTATCATCGGACTTGAAGTGATGGAAGACGTCATGGACATGCCTCTGCGCAATGATTACCTCTTCACTGGAACCCTCACCAATAATTCTGGTGATGCTATCGAAAAGCAGTTCTTGCTTTACGAAGCAGAACAAGACCTGTGGTTCAACATGGAAAGCGATGCAAATGGTTCCTTCCATGCCTACGTTCCAGCAGGCGACTGGGTGACCATTGTCGCTCCGTTCATTGCCAATGAAAACGCTACGGAAATTTTGCGGGCTCCACTCACTATTGATGGGGATTCAACACTCCGAACTGATTTGACCTACACTACGGAAGAAACCATTGAGGTGATGTTCCAACTGCAAGAAACCGACAGTGGCAACAACATGTCGAACGTTCGTGTGACTGCAGTGAGCCATGATGGCTTCGGTAATGTGACGCTCACCAAGTCCAACGAAACTGGAATGGTGGTCGAGCAAATGATGCCAGGCACCTGGAGCCTCTTCCTCAATGAGAGCGCACCACAACGACACTGGTCTTTGGATACCTCCGATGCAAGCTTTACAACGGAGAGCGCAGACGACGGAAAGCTCGATCTCGGAATCGTGACAGCCGACCTTGAAGTCGAGATCGGTGGGAAGGTCTTCTGGGACCTCAACGAAGACGACGTACCTGGAATCACTGAAGGTGTTGAGGACTTCCTCGTGGAAATCCTCGGCAACACATCGGGTGTTGATACCAACGTCACAACAGATGGTGATGGTGTTTGGTCCCTCTTTGTCCCAGTCTCTGATGATTATACTGTGACGGTGAGCAAGGAAGGTTTCGCAACAGAAGTCTACAACCTCTCCAACTCGAGTTCCTACCCGGTTGAGAACAACCCAGAATCACATGACATTGAAGTGGTTGCAGGAAATGTGGCCGTGTCTGGTAACGTGACTGATATCAACGATGCTTCACGCTTGGACGGCGCTACAATCGTACTCTATCCAACGCTCGACGCCGTTCGTGATTCAATCACGATCACAGGTGTCTTTGCTGACGATGTGCTCACTTGGGATGCAGAAATTGCACCGGGTGAATGGATTGTTGTGGTCACTCAATCTAATGCAGATGAAAATGGTGGCGGCGTCGCCATCGGTTTGCTTGATGCTACCGTGGCTAACGGTGCCTCCATCGATTTGGAAATGGCACTTGGTGGATGGGTCGACCTCTCCACCGAGTGGACAGACTTCGCTCTCGATGAACACCATGCAGGTTCCTCTTCTGATGGTGCCTCGATGATCAGCGAATCTGTTGATGTGACCATCTCCATTGGTGATGACATTGCATGGGACATGACCTTGGAAGATGACGGTACGCTTACCTTGTTGATGCCAGCAGGTGACATTGAATTCGATTCAACGTTCATGACTGTTCAACACGATGACAACCTGGACATGGAGTACATCGCAGGTGGAAAGACATCCATTGGTGAGGGTCGCGCTCCTGTGAACCTCGCATACACTCGCTCGATCAACTCTGACAGCAGCATCACAATGTCGTCTGGAAGCGTCACCAATGCAACACTCATTGATGACGATGAGACCGACCTCATGGCACAAGTTACAGGGGAAGATCACAAGACGATCGAATTCAACTTGGATGTCGCTTACGAAGGCACTGAAATCGCCGATGTGTTCACCGTGACGGGTTCGATTGGAGTTGCTCCCGATAGCAACCTCTGGTCGGTGGAATTCTTCAACGGTACAGATTGGGTTGAATCCTATGACTTGACCCTCGGTGTTGGTGCAAACGCCAGCGATACAAGCGTCGAGAAGACTGCTTCAATCATGGTTCGTGTTCACGTTGCCAATCAGTCTGAGGCTTGGAACCTTGAAGATGCTCACATGGTCAAGGTGCGAATGAGTACCGACACCGGCGAATCAAGCGAAATTTCATTGAAGGTTCAGGTCCCACAAACATACGGATTTGAACTCACTGAAGAAGTGACAGAAATCGGAATTCCAGCCGGCTCCTCTCAACAGGTTACCTTCATGCTTGAGAACACAGGAAATGGCGACGATTCGTTCACCATCACACTAGCAGACAACATCCCAGAAGGCTGGGAAGTCACCCCAATGGAGTCGGTTGTCACGATCGCTAAGGACGACGTTCGCTCTCAGGCGTTTACTGTCTTTGCCCCATCCGATTGGGATGGTACCACAAAGACCGTCAGTGTGACCGTAACCAGTGAAAATGGCGTGGATACAGAATCATTCGATGTGGAACTGCAGCAAGCTATGATCTCGTTGCGATTCGATCAATCTGATGCCGTCACTGCAAGCACACACGATGCTGATGATGAAGCCACTCAAGTTGTGCTTCCAATCGAGAACTTTGGCTACCTTGATGCAACAGGTAGCGTCATTGTTTACTTGACACACACAGCCTCAGGCGAAGAATGGAGCACAACGCTCACCATTCCTGCCCGTAGCACAGTGAATGCTGTGTTCTCAGTCGGCGCTATGGAAGCACCATCTCAACGGTTCGAATACCGAGTCGAAGTTGCAGGATCTGACGCAAATTACACGGCTGAAAACATCACCAGTGACGATTTCTCGTTGGAATACAACATTCAATCTGAAACCAGCGAGAACAACTGGATGATCTTCCTCATCATTGCTATTATCGGACTTGTAGTCTATGCCGGCGTCCAAATGGGCAAGCGTGGCAGCGGTGGCAAGCGCTTCTGATTGAGAACAACCCATTATACCGCACACCCCATATTTCGGGGCAGGTGGTCACACCGAGGGTGTCAACATGGACGAATTTGAACACGTGGAATTTCTTCCCGAACCGGAAGACGCCCGTATTCTTTCAGCCATCGATCCAGCGGCTGTAGGGTTTCAAGGCGCATGGCGAGCGGATGTCACAGGCTGGGCCCCTTTGGAAGCTGTTCCCATTCAACGTCGAAGACATCAGCGTGCTTTTGTGACCAACAGCTTGATTTTTGCCGTTTTGATGGTGACGCTCTTTGTGGTCTGGAATTCTGGGCTCTTGTGGGTGGAACTAAGTTTACCTGATTCACAATGGGCCAATGAGCAAGCACAACTCGATACGGCTGCCGATGAAGGCCTTACTGGCTTAGGAGTGCGAGTCTGCATGGTTGACACTGGAATTGATCTCACCCATGATGCCTTGAAGGGTGTCGAAGTCACTTTCAGGGACTTACGAGGCAGTTCTCCAACGCCTCTTGATTACGGTTTGGTGGCTCATGGGACACTGATGGCTGGCATTCTAGTCGCCCAAGATCACCAAATTGGAGCAGCCCCCAACATTACCCTTGGTGTTGCTGCAGCGTTAGGGACTGATGAAAACGGAGAAAACAGTGGTGATGAATCCACGGTTGCTGAAGCAATTCGGTGGTGCCAGGACACCTTTGAAGCAGACATCATTTCCCTTTCACTCGGAGGTGAACAAAATTTGGACGCAACTCGAGAGGGTGCGACGGCCTCCGCCACTCGAAGAGCAGTTGATGCGGGAGTGTTCGTCGTTGCAGCAGCTGGTAACGATGGTGGGTCCGATGATGATGGTCTTGTCTCAGTCCCTGCAAACATCCCTCGAGTCATCACCGTTGGAGCATCAACTGAAACGGGTGCAGTTTGGGCGAACTCATCATCAGGCTCCCAAGTCTATGATCGAGGCCAACAAAGGCAACACCCGCATCTGAAGCCGGAAGTGATTGCGCCGGGCGTGGACATCATCAGCACTGGGAGCGAGAATGCATGGTATTCCAGCAGTGGGACCTCTGATGCCACGGTGTTTGTTACCGCGGCTCTCGCATTGTTGCTGGAAGCGCACCCCGAGTACAAGCCTAGCGCTCAGAGCGACGGAGCATGCATTGATGCAATCAAGGTGGCTTTGATGAATTCTGTTCAACCACTCGATAAGCAAGACCTGCATGATAATCGTTCAGGTTACGGGCAATTAATGGCTATGGATTGGATCCAAGAGGTCGAACAAACGGACCCAGTTTGCTGAGGACTTTCCTGCTTTCTCACGCACGGAAATCATTCTTTCTGCCTTGCTGGTGTCGAATTGTTTGTTTTAATGACGATACTATCGGTTCCATTTGATACAAATAGGCCCGATTTAGTGATATTTCTAACTCATATCGATATTATTAAACTGGAAACAGAGGCGCAGTGTTATATCTCTCTTGACAATGGGGGTAAACCGTTGGTGCCAGTTATGTCTGAACATACTTCCCGAAAAAGCCTGTCGTTAGTCGCGCTTCTCTTGATCTCAAGTTTGGCAGGGTTAGTGACCCTCCCATCGGCTTCTGCCGTCAATGAAACCACCGTTGGAACCGTTACTGGGACTGAGACCTGGACCGGGACAATGAACCTTCAGGGTGACGTTACGGTCGCTGAAGGTTCGAAACTGATCATCAACGCCGGTACAACCATCAACATCCCATATGGCTCTTTCATCGATGTTGAAGGAGCAATATGCATCGGCTCCACCGCATGTGGGGCCAGCGCCGGTTCAGCCTCGAATCAGGCCCGTTTCATCTGGTCTGTCCCATCCGCTTCGGACTACGAGAAGAATGGGCGATGCTTCGTTAATGGCTCAAACACCTACACCAACAGCGATGCAGGATGTGGATCGGGTATGATCATTCGAAAGACAATCGATCAGTCACCCACCGCAACTGGAATCAATTACGCTCACTTCGAAAACGCATACGGCTACCCGATTTATGTCGCCACACTTCAACAGGTTCAGTATGGTGTGCTTGTTTTTGATGGCTCTTCAACCGATGCAACTGGATTGAGTTTCTCTGCCATCAACACCTCAAACGTACTCGCAATCGATTTCGCCGCCCCAACCCTTCGTGATTCAACATTCACGCTCGGTGTTGACGGGAACGGCTACGATGCAGCAGCAGTCCGTGCCTACGGGGCTGGTGTTGGTATTCTCGCAACTGTGAATGTTTTCAACTCGGTCTTTACCGGTAACACCGAGCCAGACTGCAGCACCCAAGGCGGTGGCCGTGTGGTGATCTTCATGGAAGAATCCTACATCAACCTCGATAACATCGAAATTAAAGACAACGCTTTCGGAGTGTTCTTGAAAGGGACTTCCGGATGGTTGACAAATTCGACGATCAACGTCAAATGCAACGCAATTGACACCAACTCCCACAAGGAGACGGGACCTATCAAGCACACCCTCCATGTTGAAGACAACACAATCACCACAGCAGAGGGTGCTGGAATCACTGCTTACGATGGGGCTATTGTCGATGCCCGCAACAACGTCATCAGCGGGGCTTCCGAATCCTCCGGGTTTGGTATCCGTTCTTCGACGGTGGCCATCCACAACAACATCATCGGCCCAATTGGAGGCTGGAACGGTTTGTGGATCTACGGCACCTCGGACGTGATTGCAGAGAACAACACCATCCAAGATACCGGTAAAGAAGCGGTCCTGATTGGCGAATACCACTTTGGCGACCAGGGATGGAACGTTCCAACGCCTACAGCAGCTCGTCTGTACCTAGCAAACAACCAAATTTCAAACAACACCGGAACTTGCAATTCTCAATTGTATGGTGGCGACTTTGCTTGCCCGGCAATTCACGTGTTCATGTCCTCGGCTACAATTTATGACAACACCGTCACAAACAACGCAGGCGATGGGTTCCGAATCAAAGGCGGCATCGTGAACGCACAACGCAACACAATCGCCGTTGGTGGGTTTGCAGCAAACATTTCAATGTACGATGACAACTATGGCAACAAGTATGGATCGATTGGATACTTTTCTGGCAACACCTACACCAATGCTTCCCAGGTGTACAACATCACAGAATCAAGAGTGACCGTTCAATCAGAATACATCCCTGATCCGGGTGCAAATGAACTCTATCCAGTTTCCCTGCAGTGGCTTGGAGCTGAATGCCCATACGTGCAAGACGAGTGCTTGCAAGTCCCGTCAACGGCAGTTCTACCCCCACGCTTCATGCCAATGGCCCTTGAAGTCGTTGCCAATTCAACCGTCTTCTCGTTTGCCGACTTGCAGAATTTTGATGCAAGTAAGGTTCACGTTCAGAATCAAAACTCGGCTTGGGGCTCTCAGGTGCGAGAAGGTGAACTCGTTCGCTACCAAGTGAAGGCAAAGAACAGCAACGTAGCAGATGCGACAGTCATCATCAGCGATGCGACAGGACTCCCACTTTACACGCTTCAAACCGATGCATTCGGATTCACCCCACAGATTTCACTGCCGAGTGATTTCTATCTGGACCGAAACTGGAATCACTTGGTGGGTGAAACCAATGTGGAAGTCACAGTTTCGCCCGGGATCACCGAGTTCATGGATGAAAACACCTGTTCAGACGGGTACGATAACGATGGAGACACCTTCGTCGATGGCGCAGATCAATCCCAGAGCCTTCAAGACACCTCAAACTGTGAAATTGGAAACCGTGAGTTGCCATTCTACAGCGTGAACGCGTTCAAGTTTGGTAAAGGAACTGAAGCCTTTGACTTCGTTCTCAGTGGTCCGATTGAAGACGTCATCAGCTTGGACAATCTCAAGCCGAGCGTTGCCGTCACTCAGGGCGATGGTGCTTCCTTTGCAACCACCGTCACGCTCACCGGTACTGCATGGGATGGACTCGCAGGACCATACCCACTCGACATTGTCGCTTACGAGAAGCAATTTGGCCTCATCAAGCGAGTTGAAGTCCAACCTCCTGGTTCAGTCGATTGGTACTCCGCCGTTGACACCTCTGGTGCTGGTGGGGAAATCACGCTTTCGAACCACCCGTTCAAGGCTTGGTCCTTTGATTGGGATCTTTCTGCCCACCCAGAAGGTGAAGGGGATGTGACGTTCCGTGTTCGTTCCTATGACGGTTTGGATTATTCCCCAATCGAGGTGCGCAAGTACAAACTCAATCTTGTTGCACCAACTATTTTGGTCGAAACTCCGAATGACGGTTCTTCTCACGACAACGACAAAGTCACGTTTACCGGAACTGCAAGTGATCCATACAGTGGCACATGGGGCAGCGATATTCAGTCCATCTGGTTTGACATCAATGGACCAAACGGATACACCTCCCACTTTGCAATTGAAGGATCGACCGCTTGGTCGTATGACTGGAAGTTCGAGGAACTCGACAGTGGAACGTACACGTTCAATATTTGGGCCGCAGACAGCGATTTCTGCATTGACATGGTTGGAACCTGCACCGCAGAAACAAGGACATTGACCATCATGAACGACAATGCATTGCCGTTCGTCCAACTCAGTGAACCAGTCAACAGCGATGTTTTGCGTGCAACCGAAGAGCAAATCATCCAGGGTGTCGCTCGTGACAACGATGGACAAGTGACTCGTGTCGAAATTCAAATCCAAGATTTGGCAAGCGGCTTGATGTTGAACAACGGGCCAAACCCGGTCACAACTTTTGCACCAAACGGTGCATGGGCGACCTCATGGGATACCTCAAGGCTCATCCACGATCAGCAATATGAATTGGTCATCCGAGCCTACGATGGTGAAGATTATTCGGTAGAGCAGCGAATTCGAATCACCATCGACAATCCCACTGACGCTGATAACATTGCACCGGTGTTCGACCAGAACGGTTGGGCAGGGACATTGACCATCTTCTGTGATGCAAACTCAAACGCAATTGACCGGTGTGGTAATGGTGCAGTGATTGATTTGACTGAATTCTTCTCTGACCCAGACGGTACAGGAGAGGCAGAAAACGATCTTCTGTTCGATATCTTCGACGATGCGACAAACCTCGATGATGATTTGTATGCCAATTATGTGTCCATCAACGCACAAGGTGTTGCCACCTACAACCCGCCTTGGGTCCAACCAACCTCCGTGATTTCAGAATGGTCCCTTGTGGGTCTGATGTTTGAAGCCAGAGATTCCTATGATTCAGTGGCCTATTCGTACAAGGTCAACATCATCGTGGTTTCAGTTGCCTTTAGTGCTGAACGAGTCGACACTGGACCTGTGACCGCATCCGACCCCGCTACATTTGCGGGTCAAGGTTTGCCAAACAGCGTCGTAGCAGCTCGCTTTGACGACTCGAAGGGAATCCGCCTTAACTCCACACGAGTGGGAGCAGATGGTACATGGTCGATGGACATAGCCAGCAATCAAATGTCAGGCGTCGAAAAGGCCTCGATCATCTTCGAAATGGACGGTCAAGTGTATTCGGCTCCAGGCACGACTGCTGATACTCAATTCCAACTGAGTTCTGATTCATCCGATTCTGAAGGTGGTAATCTCTTGTTGATTATCGGTGCCATTGTTGGTCTGATTGTGCTTCTTGGTGCCGGTGCTTTCTTCTTCCAAGTTGAATATGAGGACTTCGAAGAAGATGCTCAAAACGCCGAGGCTGCGGCTCCAGAAGAGGATCCATATGCCTGGGCTAAGGCCAAGCAAGAGCCAGTGAACATTCCACAGCAGGCAGTGGCGACAGCACCGGCTGCCGCAGCGCCAGCAGCAGCATCCACCCATCCCGGATGGCTGTGGGATGAAGCAAGCAACAGCTGGGTTCCAGACCCAAATTACACCCCCGAGCAATGATCAACGGCTGCTCAACCAGCCGTAAGAGTTGAAGAGGATAAGTGACGGTGAACCAATATGGCAGTGCATCCTAAGCCAGGAGTTCAGGAGAGAATTCTTCTCCACCTTTTGGATTACACTGATTTCAAAAACAGCGTCGAGGTCCCGTTCGCATTGTCGCAAATGGGGATTGCGAACGCGGTTGCTATTGCCCGATCCAATGTGCCACGTGCGATTGCTGGGCTCAAAGATCAGGGTCTTCTGATCGAACGCCAAGCGCACGTCAAAGGTGTCTCTCGGAAGCGCAAGGCATACTTCCTTACGGATCCTGGGATGAATTTGGGTGAAGAAACATGGCGTCGCCTTCGCACCTTTCCATTGCGAGCAATCCTCGAAGACGGGCAAACGATTCATTCTACACTCAGTGAAATCAATGAAAAATTACCTTTCTCGATGAGACCAGTCGACATTATCCGCTATATGGATGACAACTGCGTGCTCGATGCTCGGTCGCTTTCTGCAGATTTGATCGAACGTGATCTGTCTAAGCATGTGGAAAAACAATTGGTGACTTCACTGGGCGACCTACCAAGATTGCGTCATTTTTACGGGCGCGAAAAAGAACTTGATAATATGGCGAATCTGATTGAGGCCAGGGCGACAACGCTGCTCGTACCGGGAATTGCTGGCATCGGAAAGACAACTGTCGCGTCCAAACTGATTGAACGCTTCATGCACCGCCGGAATTTGCTTTACCACCGTTGCCAAGATTGGGAAGGTTCGAGGTCGTTCTTCGAATCAGTCGCAGATTGGCTTGCCAACATTGGTGATTCCACCTTCGCCGACTACCTTGCTGCCACGCCTGTTCCCCAACCTGCGGACGCCGCCCGATTGTTGGTGGATGCCTTGGAAGGAACCCCTTCCCTGATTGTCATCGATGACTTCCATAAGGTGGCAGACGCCACCCTCCACCAAACTTTCCAAGCCATGTCATTGGCGTTGTTGGGCAGTGAAGAGGAAATCGCATTGGTGTTGTTTTCTCGTTCGTTCAAACCTGTTGTTCCAACCAAGGACGCAGAAGGACGAATTGCAAGTCTCGTGCTTCCACTTGACGGGTTGGACTCCGATGCAGGGCGAAAGTTGCTGAGTAGTTTTGACGAACTTGCCGATGAACAGTGGCTTCACATTCACGGATTATCTAGAGGCCACCCCCTTGTCCTTGAACTGATCAATCGGGGTGCATCTGCGGGGGCATTCCACGAAACATTGGAAAATTATGTCACGGTGGAAATCTTCTCGAAACTTAGCGCTGAACAGAAGCGTGTTCTCTCCGCACTCGCCATTTACCGAGAGCCTGCCGAACTCGCAGCGCTGGCAGAACAAGACCTCGATACCGATGAATTGGATGCTTTGGTTGAGCAAGGTTTGGCTCGCCAGGCCGATGCGGAAACCTATGACGTTCACGATCTCATTCGGGAATTTTTGTTGCGAAGCCTCGATGAAACCACGAAGAAATCCTTCCACGCGAAGTGCTGCTCCTGGTATGCCAAACAATCGCCAAACCCAGATTTGACAATTGAGCACATTTACCACTTGATCCGTTCTGATGATCATGAAGCAGCATCCGCACTCATCTCAACAGACGGTCGAACCCTCGTCTCTCAGGGCCACATGGAATTGCTCCCCTTGATGGAATCCATCGATGGGAGCGACCTCGAGTCGGAGGTGTTCATGCGGGTCTCCCAACTTCGTGGAGAAGTCTTGGTGTTGCTCGGACGTTTCGATGAAGCACTAACGGTGTTCGCTCAGGCTCAGGAACTGGCAGCGGCATCGAAATCAACAATGGTCGAGGCAGAAATTCTTGCCGCCCTTGCCGATATTTCACTTAAGCAAGGCAATGCAGACAAGGCCCTTGGTATGCATCGTGAAGCCCTTGAAAAATTCATTGAACTTGAGGACGCCAAAGGGGCAGCCCGTTCGTACAACAACATGGGTTACTTGCTTCGAAGGAAGAACGACCGAGTCAAAGCTTTGGAAGCTTACGGTGAAGTTGAAGCCATCCTCGCAGAATCCAAGGGAACAGACTTGATTGGCTCCCAACTTATTCTAGCCCGCTCCTTCCTCGATCTCGGCGAGATTGATCGTGCCCGTGACCACGCCCTCGAAGCGTTCGAGCGAACTGATGGCGGTGAAGACGCAGTGCTTCACGCCAGGGCACAGGCCGTGCTCGGCCGCTATTATGCGAAGGTGGGAGATGCAGACGTTGCATCTCACCACTATTCGACAGCACTGGAGACCATGAGCGTCGCCGGTGATTTGTTGTCCCTTGTCGAAATTACCATTCTCTTGGGAGAAGTGGTGCAGGATGCAGGCCGTGCAGAAGATGCCATGGAGCATTATCGTGAAGCATTGGTGATTGCAGAAGCCAACGATTTACGGATGCAAATCGGTGAATTACTTTCCAGACTTGGCGGTGTAGCCCCGGACAAACCTCGTCGAATGGAATACCTCCAGAGGGCTTTGGCCGTGTTCAGAGAGTTGGGTGCTAAATCACGAATGCGTGAAGTGCAAGCCCAAGTTCACAATGCGGTTATGGGTCGTTGATTCACCCGTGTTGAGGCCGATCGTATTCGATCGATGTGACACCTTGGTAGTGGACGACCCAAATGCTGTTGACTCCTGCCAAGGTGAGTTGTCCTTCATGGACCCCCGCCCCAGTTCCGGAAATTGAAATGTTTGTATCGAGTTCCCCAGTGTCATGAATCAATTCGATGTTGGTGTCCGTGAGGACCAGCGTGAACCTTGATTCATCGGCTTCAGTGGCGCGCCATTCCACACGCTCAGCATAATCTACCGAGCCCATACGACTGGCCTCATCGGCTCGTTCCACAGCCGCTGCGAGATCGTCCATGTTTGCCTGAATCGCATTCTCATTCCACCGTTCACGGGTCGCAGTTTCGATGTCCCATGCCCACAGACTGAACATGGTGAGCAGAAGGACCCCGAGAAGGAAGGTGAAAATGTAGCCAAGTTCGGTTGCAGCACCGCTTGTGTCCTTTCGTAATGCCGTTCGCCTCATGAGATGGCCTCCGTCATGTGAACATCAAGTGAAGAGATTTGCAACGTGAATTGAATTGCTTCCCCATTGGTATGCCAGACTGCTTCGCTCGTACCATAACTCGGATCTGGAACCCAACCCACATAATCTGATAACAAATCAATCCGGCCTGGGTAGACGGTCCAATCTTCACTGGATTCTAGGCCGTCTGCAGACGCCAAAGCAATGGCAGTGCCGTATGGTTCAGACCATCCTCGTCGGATTTCATAGGCGGTTGTAGACGCAAGGGACGATCGGTCGACAAGTTCGACATCGAGATGCATAGCACCCGCTCCTGTCGCACTGTTGGCCGTTGGATGAAGTGATGGGACAGTGGCAGCAAATCGTGGCCCAGGTCCTCCTCGATCAGACGGGGCGACTACAACGAATGACTCAAACTCGGGGTGGTTCGTCAGGACCGCACCACCCGAATACGCAACTTCCATGCCCATGATGGAAGAAGAAAATCCATAGGAAAGCCTTGAGAGATGGAATCCCCAAACAGTGCCGATGGTGGCATGGTTAGATATTCCCTGACCGCCAATGAGGGTGATTTGCATGCTTGATGGATGAGTGCCTTGTTTCCACGCGTTCTTGAGATCGACTTCACTTCGACCGCTCATCGTCGTCCAGGGAAGCGTCATGGCGATCCAACCACTTGCCTCAACACCAATTTTGAGGCATCGTTCTGCACCATCGTGTTGCATTTGTATCAATCCGTGGTCGCCACTCAAACGGAGGCTTCTCATTGTGTGGCCCTTGGTGATGAGAAGTGAAGACGTACCTTCTGACAGGTTCACCAGGCTATGATCGTTATCGTCGTACATGGTTCCGTTTGCTTCCGTTGCTCCAGTCATGTTCCATTCGAGGGTTTGACCCGCCCGCGTAAGGTGGACCTTCTGCTCTAATGCCGAATCGTCAACTTGGAAGGTATGGAGTTGGCCAGAACTTGCTCCAGTGTCATCTGCTGCAAGTAAAAAGAGGCCCGAGGTGTTTGCTCCATCGCCGAGTGTTGCCGCCCTCCACGTCATGAAGACATCACCTTCAGCTTCGACGAGCGGTGCTCCATCGGATCCTGCAGGTGGCCATGCAAACCCAAGACTTTGGTTTGGAGCCACCGAAATACCACCGCCTCGCCATGTGACGGTGGCTGAGTTGCTTCCCGGGTTTGTGAACACCATCTCCCCTGCTAAGGACGGCGCGATGAAGGAATGGCCAAGGAACTGCCCATCTCGACTTGGCAGGGACGCAATGCCGTGCTCGGAGGTGCTGGATGTTTGCACAATGAGGCGAGAATCATCGCTGGTGGACACATGGACCACGCCAGGTGAGGTTTTCACAACGGTGTGGGTGAACGACACGCCCACCTGATTTTGTCCACTGGGGAGGGCGTAATGAGTTTCAGTGGTCGTATCGTTGGAGATGCTGATCTGGTTTGCTTTTGCGCTCATGACGTGTAAAACGCTCGTTCCTGCCGGCAGAGGTACAGACCAAGAATGGCCGCTTTTATCGATTGGACTGGCGTCATTAGGAGTCACAACTGCTGTGCCTCCAGCGCCTCGCTCGACAAACACATTGAGTTCGTGGCTTGAGGCGAGGGTGAATGCTCCCATACTGAGGCTATCGATTTCTTGCATGCCATCGACCATGAGTTTGATGGTCCGTTCAACGGTCCCATCTTGGAGCAGGTCGATGTCGACTGGTCCAAGCGGTATGGCAAGCCCGGGCGCTACGGTGAACGTCACCTTTTCGGCCCAACTTGGAATGGTGTAATAGAAAGGATTGGAAGGGCCTAATCGGAGGTCATCGATGCAGAGTGCCGTGTTGACTGTCTCTGGGTGGCGCACTTCCAATTCATCGTCGAAATTGAGGGCACCTCGCATTCTAAAGGACATTTCTTCATGCCATGTTGCTGCGTACCACATGCCGCTTTGCATATGCTGCCATTCCAAATTTCCATCGACTGGAATCAGTTCGATTGAGGTTGAATCACCAGGCATTCCTTTTTCGCTCAAAGCAGAAGTTTGATGCGCAAGTAAGGACATTTGCGCAGACATATCGTGGCGCTCTACCGACCCTTCGAGTTCTTCGATCACCGGGATCATTGACACCATCATCATGCCAATAATCGATAGTACACCACCAAACATGAGTACGGTTGCTACAGCCGCAGACACAGCTTCCTCATCCCGTTGAAGGTGTGTCTTCATCGGCTCACCTCCACTCGCTGGACATCCACTTCAAGGAAGAGTGGAACCCCGTGCGTGTCCACGGTGAAACCATCAGCGCCACTTGCACGTTCGTATGGCCCAAAGCCGACG
>MDSV01129461.1_pt1 | contig 41263 bp, 35 predicted proteins | sample 810851 | NCBI WGS metagenome assembly MDSV01 (sample SAMN05326640, study PRJNA326480) | marine metagenome | isolation source: seawater | place: Atlantic Ocean: North East | collected 2012 | reverse complement strand
TCAAGTTCATTTTCGCCTGCATGCTTTACCCAATACACTTCCTTTTTGAAACCACCTTCTTCGTCCTCATCACGTAGGTCGTCAGGATCGACACCTTCTTCTCGTGCCCTTTTGAGACGGGCTACCAATGCATTCTCTTTTTCCAACAAGTTTTCTGGAATAAGGAGTGGGAAATTCACTTCTTCATGCTCAGTTCTCTCCATTTCTGCATGTGTAAGTGCATCGATAAGTTTCATTGTTTTCCAGCCATAAGGTCTCCACACATCCATCCCCTTAATCGGATATCGTTTGTCAACCAGTTCAGCAGCCTCGACCATGAATGGATACCATTCGGTAAAATTATCCGCTTTTGAGGGGATTCCTCGCTTCGCTTTACCATGGCCTTTGCTCATAGTGTCACCTCGGTCAACACTCGCACATCAATATGACGCTTGTTTCTATCTTGAAAACGAGTTCTCTTGAACGAATCTTAGATGGGGGGTCTAAGACTCGTTTTCGCTGCTTGATATTCGAGTATAAAATCCAAGAATCGCTGCTGCAAACCATGCTACTTCGAGGATAAAGAAGGCCCATTCTTGAATTAAAAAGGCCCGAATTGCCAAGATTCCTGAGCCGATTGCCATGAGAAGCAGATATGTTGTCGCCTTGCTGTGAATTTTGTTCTGAGTTTCCAAAAAAAAGGCAGACAAGATAAGTAACATACCCAGATATGCAAACATTTCAGTAAGCATTGAAATATCCATTGAAACCACAATCACTTGCGTAATGAAAGGAACAACAGAAGTCCCGTAGCGACAAGTGCGACAATATCTGGAATTCCGTACGTGCCAGTTTGAATTGGCTCAGACCAACCGTACCCGGTATCAATTTTATAGAAATCAAGCAAATTGATACGAGTGTATCCGTCGCTTGGGCATAAATCATTAGGTGAACACATAGAACCAAGCGCAGTTGAAAGGACGCCAAACATGTTGAGCAAAACCACAGTAAATCCCGTTCCAGACAGAAGAGTAAGAAGTTTTGATTTTTCTTTTGTTTTTGTAACTACTTCTCCAGGCTGAGGGCTATTCAAGTCTTGAACAACTGGAACAGCAGGAGCAATGTCACCAATAACCTCAATCAGCATATCGGTTGGAGGTGCAACCTCGGTAACTGGAGCAACTGGCAGTTCAAGACCTTGAACATCACGAGGTTTAACAGGATTTACTGGAGCGATTTTGATACCGTAAATTCGGTCTGCCAAACTTACAAGAACGGGATCACCAGCGATTTCTTCTGGAGAAAAATCTCCAGCAAGAAGTCGCTTCAGCAAATCGTTTGTCGATGTCATGGAAGGGCCTCGTTAATTTAGCGGGTGAAGCCTTACTTCAAGAATCCTCCTTAAGGAGTTGAAAGTCAAAAATCAGGCATTTCCGGCTTTCTCTACTTCTGCCCAGTCCTTCATGAAACCTTCCAATCCCCTATCAGTGAGTGGGTGGCTCATCAATTGGCGGAATGTTTTGGCAGGCATTGTCGCCGTATGTGCCCCAAGTTGTATGCATTGTAGAACGTGTGTCGGATGTCGAATTGATGCGGCTAAAACTTTGGTCGTAATCGATGGATAATTTGCCCATGTTTCCATAATTTCTGCGATTAAATTCATTCCATCATGGCCGGTATCATCGATTCTTCCGATAAATGGTGAAACATATGTTGCACCGGCCTTTGCTGCCATGAGTGCTTGTGCTGCTGAAAATATGAGTGTGACATTGGTATCAATTCCATCATCAGTTAGAACTCGTGTTGCCGCTAATCCTTCTGGAGTACAAGGAATTTTGATGATGACATTTTCCGGAAGTTCTGCTTTCAAACTTCGACCCTGCTCAATCATGCCTGCTGTATCCATTGCAGTAACCTCGGCAGAAATCGGTCCTTGGCAGATTGATGCGATTTCAGCAACAACTTGCTTGAAATCACGACCACTTTTCTTAATCAGAGAAGGATTGGTCGTTACGCCGTCAAGTATCCCCCAAGCAGCAATTTCACGTATTTCGTCGACATCGGCAGTATCCAAGAAGAATTCCATAATCTGCCGAAGCCATAGGCACTCCTTCAAGTATTGGTAGGCTGATGATGATTTTTACAGATAGGATGTGTATTTTTTGGAACTGCCTTTGACCCTCTCTACGGGATATTTCTCGCGATTTTTTTCTATCTTTTCACCCATGATTCGAATTGGATCCAAATTGAGAATTGAACATAACCGTAAGCAATAGACCATCACATCGGCTGTTTCGTCAGCTATTTTTGCGAGTAAATCGGCATTTGATACTACATCTTCAAGTTTGGGATTTGACCATTGAAGTGTTTCGTTTAGTTCACTTGCTTCAATAGAAATGGAAGACATCAAGTTCTTCACAGTATGAAATTGTTCCCAGTCTCTTTCTCGAGTAAACTCATCAACTACAGCCATTGTATTTTCCAAGGAATCGTTTTCGGGCATGCTTTGCACTCAAGCATCTCTCTAATGGATGTTCACTGAGTTACTTTCGAGAAAGTGCTCTTTTCGCTGCCTTTGCAATAAATTCTGATGAGATTTCCATCAAATCAAGCATTTCGTCTGCTTGACCCGACTCACCGAACCTATCTTTGACACCAACCATCTCGAGCGGCGCCAAAGTGTTGGAAACGAGGTATTCGGCAACTGCACTTCCTAATCCTCCAATGACATTGTGGTCTTCTGCTGTAACAAATGCTCCGCATCGTTGAACAAGCGCATCGATGAGTTCTCCATCGAGAGGCTTGAGCGTGTGCATATCGACAACAGTTGCATGGATACCTTCCCTTTGTAACATTTCAGCAGCTTTGAGAGACTCTGAGACAAGTACCCCACATGCAATAATGGCAACATCTTTTCCGTCCATGAGTTCTATTCCTTTGCCAATTTGTATTACTGATGGGTCCACATCATCGTAGAGTACTGGAGTTTTGTTTCGTGCAGTTCGCATGTATGATGGTGCATTGGTTTCGGCTAGCTCCATTGTCAGAAGACGGGTACTTACATCATCAGATGGATGGAGAACAATCACATTCGGGAGTGTTCGAAAAACAGCCAAATCTTCGATTGACTGTGCCGATGAGCCATCGGTTCCAGTATGGGTGCCACCGTGACTTCCGCAGAGATGAACTGCGAGATTAGGGCGAGCAATACCGTTTCTCATTTGCTCAAAAGCACGTTCAGTGAAGATAGCAAATGTGCTGGCGAACGGAATGAAGCCGGAAGATGCGAGGCCTGCACCAACCAATAACATATTTTGTTCACCAATTCCACAAGATACTGTACGTTCAGGGTGTGCTTTACGAAAATGCAGTGATTTTGTTGATTTACCTAAGTCAGCCTCAAGAACAACGACTTTTTCATTTCCAGCCAAGTCAAGCAACGCTTGACCGTATCCATCACGAGTTGCAGCATTGCGCGTCATGCTTCCACCTCACCGAGTTCAATCATGGCTTGATGAAATTGCTCATCGTTTGGTGCTGCGCCATGGAATGAGGGATTGTTTTCCATGTAGGAAACTCCAGCTCCCTTTATTGTGTGAGCGATAAGAATAGATGGTCCATTGCAATTTTCTTCTGCCTCAAGGAAGTCTAGCCCTTCCAGAATTTCGGACATATTATGGCCGTCAATCTCTTTGACGTTCCAACCAAATGATTTCCACTTTGCAGGAATATCAAACATACGCATCTGTTCTTCACAGAAATCATCGTTTTGTATTCTGTTGCGATCTAAAATAACTTTCAAATTTCCAAGTTCGTGATGAGCTGCTGCCATTGCAGCCTCCCAAATACTTCCCTCTTGCATCTCTCCGTCTCCGAGCATCACAAATGCCCGCCGATTACTGTTTTCAAGGCGAGCTGCAACAGCACAGCCCATTCCAAACGAGAGCCCCATTCCGAGGGAACCTGCTGAAAAATCGACACCTGGGCACCACTTCATGTCGACATGACCTTGGCAAATACCTCCGAGTACTCTGTATGATTTGAGATCTTCATGCTCGATAAATCCCATTTCTGCTAGAATTGAATACATTCCTGGAGAAGCATGGCCCTTTGAAAGAATAAATCGGTCTCTATCAGGCCATTTTGGTTCCTGTGGTCGAATTCGCATCCTTGTTGCATAGAGTGCGGTGATTAAATCGATTTCAGAAAGAGATCCTCCAGGGTGACCGGCTTGAGCACGGTGAACCATTTTGACAATCTCCACTCTGCATTTACGTGCAATTTCCTGTAAATCTGCAACTGATTTGGTCATATTCAACCTCTCGCAAATTGCTGGTTTTGCAGGAGACCTTTGATGGTTTTCCTATAGATTGAATGGAATTATTTGAGATTTTTCAATTTGATTGCATTCAAAAACTTACGTGCAATATCTCTAACAATCATATTTGCTTCTTTGAACAGGTTTCCACCGCTTGGTAATGCACGGGTCGCTAGCCAAATAAACACTGCAGTAAACCATCCAAAGAATACGAGCGAAAAGAAATTATTGAGAGTTGTAACTCCAAAGAAAACATCCAGTTCCCACTTTGCAACGATCAGAACCGCAATGAAAACACCCATTATTGATTCACCTGCAATGAATCCAGCACCAATGAGCACGCCCCTATTTTCAACATCTTTTCCTGCTTTGTGAGCTTCAGGCGACGGTTCACTGTTGAGATTACCGTCAACACGTAAATACGCTGCATGGATTGCAAAATACGAAATTATACCTCCAAGCATTATAGGAACAGACAGTAGCAGCGGGAGGTAAATACCAATTGCAACGCTCATGACGGGCATACGAAGAACGATTAAGACAACCGCAATTATTGCTCCAAGCATGACCATTTCAAGGTTTAAGTTTCCTTGAAATGCACCTTGGACAATGGCCCCAATCAATTCTGCTTGGGGTGCAAACAATGCATCTTCACATAACGGATCCGATGCACGTGGATTCATCTCACATGCAGTTTTTGAAATTCTGAATGCGTTATGGAGTAATTGCAGCGTTGGACCAATAATTATAGCTCCAGTAATGACACCAATAATTTCGGAAATTTGTTGCCTCCAAGGAGTAGCACCAACCATATGACCAGTTTTCAGGTCCTGCATGACATCACCTGCAATTGCTGCAGAAGATGCGACAATTGCTGCAATTAACAAAGTCGCCAACATCAATTCTTCAGTAGCCAGTCCAAGGAACCAGTCGCCGATTATCCAAACAAGTGCTACAGTAAACAATAACGTTGCAATAGTCATTCCCGATACGGGTGAATTTGACGAACCAACCACCCCAGCGATATATCCTGCGACTGCCGCAAAAAAGAACGCAACAAGCCCCAAGAAGAGTGCACCAGCCAGTGCCAAAATAAGTGAGCCAGTTGCCCACCAGTAATACAAAAAGGTCAGTCCTACGAGTACTCCACACACCATCAACACTTTGTCGAGGGGAAGGTCGATTTCAGTTCGAAGTAACTCCTCGTCACTTGAATCTCTTTTGATAAGTGCTTTTGAAAGTCCTGTAATGATTGTTTTACGCATCGACCAAAGTGTATAGATTCCGCCAACGACCATTGCTCCTACACCGACGAATCGGACTTGAGATTTCCAAACCAGATAAAATCCGTAAGCCAAGTCTGGAGACTCAGGCCATCCACGAATGAGGCCATACATTGGCACCAGTATACCGTAACCGATAACTCCACCAAGAAATATGAATGAAGCAATGCGTATTCCAACAATATATCCAACGGACAACAGAGCGACTGAAAGATCCATTCCAGCATAGAGGCGAGTTCCAATAAAGTCCCAAGCCGCTTCCACATTTTCGTGTGTCACTTTGAAGCCTTTGACCATGAGTCCGTAAATACCGCCAATACCCAAAGCATAGAGGATGGCCATTGCACCCTCTCCACCTTCTTCACCCGCCACCAAAACTTCTCTGCAAGCTACTCCTTCTGGATATGGAAGCGCTTCTTCAACAATAAATAATCGTCGCAATGCAATCGTGAACATCGTTCCCAATAGACCGCCTAAAAAAGCAATAATCAGTGTGTCAAGCCATTGAATGTCGTTCCAAATCCCAATCACAAGAAGTGCAGGCACCGTGAATATTACACCTGCTGCTAGCGACTCTCCTGCACTGGCCATTGTTTGGACAGCGTTGTTTTCTAGAATCGAGACATCTTTGAACAATGAACGTAGGATAATCATCGACATGACTGCAGCAGGAATACTTGCAGAGACAGTAATCCCTACTTTGAGCCCCAAGTATGCGTTTGCAGCAGTCATAAGGATTCCAAGTACAATACCAACAACGACAACTCGTAGAGTCAATTCTTTGGGAGACTCTGAGGCTGGAATGTACGGCTCCTCCAACGCGCTCATGACCGTTCCAAGCGAATTCACTTGTTCAATTCATCGCTTGAATAGGCAAGGGATTTCCACCACCATTATCATAAGTCTACCGTAATACCAAAGATTACTCACGGTTGTGAGTTGGGTGAAAATATGGATTCTTGGCACGATATGGATTCAAACGATGTGTACTCAAAACTCAAGACCACAAGCGAGGGTCTTTCTGACTCTGAGATTTCGAAGCGAAGACAAATCCATGGTCGAAATAAGTTAAAAGAACCCGAAAAGACCTCAGCATTTATTCGTTTTATCTCCCAGTATAACGACCCTCTCAATTACCTTCTTATTGGCGCTGCACTCATTGCGCTTGCCATCAATCCTGACCATCCCGGTGATGCCATCTTTATTTTTATCGTACTTACTGCAAACGCATCGTTTGGATTTTGGCAGGAGGGGCAAGCTGAACAGGCAATGGATGCACTCAAGCAGATGTCAGTATCGACCTGTGTCGTTGTACGTGATGGAGTCGAATGGTCTATCCCCACTCCAGACTTGGTGCCCGGGGATCTAGTGAAACTTGAAGAAGGATTGAATGTGCCTGCCGACATACGTGTAGTTGAGTCTTATCAATGTAAAATTGATGAATCTTCTTTAACAGGAGAGTCGAACAATATTCTCAAATCAACTGATTCGCTTCCATCAACGACTCTTCTCGCCGATAGGAAAAACATGGCATACATGGGCACATGCGTATCCACTGGGCGTGCAGTAGGAATTGTAGTTGAGACCGGCATGAATACTGAACTCGGCCGAATTGCGAGCAACATCGTGGATACTGAAGCTCCAAAAACTCCTCTTGAATTAAAACTCGAATCTCTTGGTAAATTCTTAGGTTTCATAGCGCTTATTGTTGCAGTTCTCCTCGTATCGATTGAATTGCTCATTGCATACGGCGGAAACCAGGATAATCTTTGGGAAGTGGCTGTTGACCAATTTATCATTGCTATCGCAATTTTCGTTGCCATCGTTCCGGAGGGACTACCGATAATTTTGGTAATTACTCTTGCACTTGGAATGCGAAACATGGCAAAACACAAGGCCATCATTCGTCGTATGAAAGCGGTTGAAACTCTTGGTTCTACGACTGTAATATGTTCTGACAAAACCGGTACGTTAACGAAAAATCAGATGACTGTTCGCCAGTTCACTTCCACCTACGGAACATTCACTGTATCTGGTGAAGGTTTCAAGCCTGTTGGTAACCTTTCGTTCGACGGCAAAGAAGTCACCGACGAGCACATGGAAAAATTACAAAGTGATCTTGCATTCAGACTTTCAGCAGCATGTTTGTCTCTTTGCCATAATTCTCAAATCTCTAAGGTAGATGGACAATGGCAGGCTATTGGTGATCCGACAGACTCTGCTTGTGCTGTTTTGGGATGGAAAATTAATGGTGATGTTCGAAAATTTGCACAACGACATTCTCGTATCCATGAGTTCTTTTTCGACACCACTCGTAAGCGAATGACCGTTATCCACGAATATGAAGGCGAAAGGTGGGTCTTTTCCAAAGGTGGAGCTGGTGGATATGTGCCATTGGCTGAATGGAAGGTTGAGGACGGAGAAATAGTTCCTATAGAGCCCGCAGACGTCGAAGCAGCTTCTAAGGCGAATAAAGAAATGGCTGGGCAGGCTATGCGTGTCCTCGCCTTGTGTGCTCGTCGCCTGGATGATGACGAAGATATTCACGATATCAATTCGGTTGAATCGAGTTTTATTTTCCTCGGATTAGTAGGGATAATGGACCCTCCACGTGCTGAAGTGAAAGAGGCAATTGCAGTATGCCAACGTGCGGGAATCCGTGTGAAGATGATTACTGGAGACCAGCAATACACTGCTGAAGCAATTGGCCGAGAACTCAATATTACTGAAGGAGGAATTCCACCAGTGAACGGTTACAGTTTAGCCTCAATGGATAATGACGCATTATCCGAGGCTGCAACTCAAGCCAGCATATTCTCACGTGTAACTCCAGAACAAAAGATGCGTATTGTATCAGGGCTCCAAGACCAAGGAGAAATTGTGGCAATGACTGGTGATGGTGTAAACGATGCCCCTGCGCTCTCTCGAGCCAACATAGGCATTGCCATGGGAATCGCCGGTACAGATGTTGCTAAGGATGCAGCAGATATGGTTCTTCAAGATGATAATTTTGCAAATATTGTACATGCTGTCGAGGAGGGTCGGAAGATCTACCAAAACATTCGAAACTTTGTTCGTTACCAAGTTTCAACAAATGTAGCCGCTGTCGCTCTTATTGTAATATCGACTCTTGTGCTTCCATGGGACTTGCCTTTATCTGCGACACAAATTCTCGTAATCAATATCTTGATGGACGGTCCGCCAGCAGTTGCTTTAGGGGTTGAGAAAAAGCATGGTAATGTCATGTCTAGACCACCTCGGCCGGTGAATGAAGGGCTTCCAAATTTCCGTGATGTAGCATTGATTTTCTGGCTGGGTGCAATTATGGTGGCTGGAACGCTAACTGTATTCTATCTTGCAGGTGGAGGCCTCAATCCCGAAAACTGCGATATTATACCTCTCGCTGATGCTGCAACTTTTTCCGGTTTTGATGTTGATGCATGTTTGGCAGGTGACCCAGAAGCGATGGCGGCTGCAGAGGCTTTCGCCGATGAGAAATTTGCTTATGCTCAAACAATGACATTTTCTGTTTTCATACTTTATCAGTTGTTCAATGTTATCAATTGTCGTTCCAGCGATGAGAGCGTGTTTAAACTCGGCATATTATCAAACAAAGCAATTAACTTGGCTATTTTGATTTCTTTATGTCTTCTAATGTTCTTTGTTCAATTGTCGAATTATTCAATACCACTTGTTGGGATTGAAATTGGAAGCTTACTTCGGACACAAACTCTCGAAAGTTCTGATTGGTTGGTGATTATGTGTGTGGCATCGACAGTTTTCATCATTGAAGAGTTTAGAAAATTGATTGTTAAGTCTCGCTTTTTCGCTGTCCAGTGAGATTTTATTATCCTAAGGTGACAACCACATCTTGAAAAACAGGATGCTGTAGGTTTAGCCATGTCAGCGTGGGAATCAACGGTTCACCAAGCTGGCTCTAATGTTGACTGGGTCCAACGTCTCCCCGCACTTGTCGGCAATCTCAACACATGGAGTTCATCCCTTCGTCCTATCGCAGAAAAAATTGCGAATGGTGTGCGTTTGTCCGTTGATGACGGCCTTGTGTTGTATCGCCATCCGAATCTCACAGAGGTCGGAAGGTTAGCCCACTGCGTCCGAGTTGCTCGTTTTGATGACTACGCCTTTTTCAATTCAAATGTGCATGTGAATCAAACAAACGTTTGTGTGTTGGCTTGTAAATTCTGCGCTTTTCGACGTTCCAAGAGGGCTGATGACGCCTATGCTCTCGAACTCGATGATTACCTGCTTGATTTGGAACAGTATGCTGACCATGTCGATGAAGTACATTCGGTAGGAGGATTGCATCCTGACTGGGGCATTGAACATTATGAAGCACTTTTTTCAGCCACACGAGAACGCTTTCCGCATATAGCCATTAAGGCTCTCACAGCAGTCGAAATCAAGCATCTGTCGAAACTTTCAGATTTGCCCTACTCTGTTGTTCTAAAACGACTTAAAGACGCTGGACTTGGTTCGCTTCCTGGTGGTGGCGCAGAGATTCTTGATGATGCAGTTCGAGCTGTGATATGTAACGGAAAGGAAAGTTCATCAGAGTATCTGGAAATTCACCAAAGAGCCCACGAACTCGGAATTCCAACGAATTGCACTATGCTTTTTGGAACCATTGAAACACTTGAACAACGATTAACGCACATGGTAAAATTACGAGAATTAAACGATGTTACATCCGGATTCCAGTGTTTTGTGCCTTATCCTTTCCTTCCAGACCACACCCGTTTGCCCGAGGCTCAATTGGCAACAGGCAGTGAAATCTTGCGCACTATAGCAATCTCTCGACTCATGTTGGATTCAATTCCCCATATCAAGGCGTATAGGATGAATATCGGTGACGAATTGGCTGAATTGGCACTACAATACGGAGCTGATGACATAGATGGTACTGTTCAAAAAGAATCAATCATGCATTTGGCAGGTTCTACTACTCCACTGGACCATGATAGAATTCGTCTTTCCCGCTTGATTAAAGATGCGGGATGTATTCCAGTTCAAAGAAATACCACTTATCAAAAATTTGAGATTTTTGTGCCGCCAAAAATCAAGCCTCGGCGGAAGTTGAAGATGGCAAGTCAGTGAGGAATTTGCGTGAAACAATCCCATTGGATGAAGACCATGGGCAGGGTTGCCTTCCTCAATTGTGATCCCTTGTTTTACAATCTAGATGTCGATTGGAACATTCTCTCAGCACCACCATCATGGCTTACCGGTCACCTTCTTCGTAAAGATTGCATCTTGGCACCCATTCCTGCTGCAGACTATGCACAAAATTCAGATGATTTGGTGCTCTTACCGGATATCGGGATTTGCAGCCGCGGTGAGGTTGGAAGCGTTCTTGTCTTTGGTAAAAAACCGTTATCTGAAATGAGTTCGATAGCCCTGCCAACAGATTCAGCAACATCCGTTCAGTTGTTGAAATTTTTATTAGAAAAACGAAAATTAACTCCATCTTTTGTTTCAATGGGTCCTGATTTGAAGGGGATGTTGGAAACTTGTGAGGGAGCACTTCTTATCGGTGATAGAGCACTTGAAGGGGCAAAAAATCATCCGGAAATGGTCCAACTTGATTTGGGCCAAGATTGGCTAAAATTCACACAAAAACCGATGGTTTTTGGAGTATTTGCCACTCGAAAGGATACCCCTATCGAAATGGTAAGAGAGGCACATGGAGTACTTGTACAAAACCTGCAACGATTTGAAGAAATTCCTGAACAACGTGAAAAAGTAATACAATGGGCTCTATCTCGATCGCACCTTAATCATGAGCGTTTGGACCGTTATTTCGGCGAGGTGTTTAACCGAATCGATGACATACATCTTGCCGGACTCAATGAATTCCTTGTTGAGGCTTGTAAGTTGGAATCAGGTGCACAATTCGCTTGGTAATCAACTGTCATCATCTTCGAATTTATCTGAGTAAGTCACTACACGGCGTGTTTTCACTTTGCGTTCCGATGCTTTCCTTGTGTTTACTTTCTTTTTTGAGGCAGTTTTTCGAGACTTGACTGAAACTTTTTTGCTTTGGATTCCAGAATCGAGACGTTTCCTTTTCACTTTCGTAATTGGTCCATCTTTTGCAGGTGATTCTGTTCGAATTTTCCTCCGAGTACGAACAACCTTGTGCTCTTCCTCTTCATCCTCTGAAAATTGCTCTTCGGTTTCATCCTCATGAAATACCTCATCATCCATGTCGTTGTCCAATTCTTCAACTACTTCTTCCTCATCCTCATTTTCCTCCTCCTCATCATCGAGGTCGATGCTCAGCCCCAATGAATTCTTCTTTCGGATGAGGGCAATACACGCCACTGCAACTAACCCAAGCACAGGTAAAAATAAAATCGGATAGTTGAGAAACAAATCCGTTGTTGATTTTATCAGTCCAGGTTCCACAGTTTCAATCTGCTCTAGACTTATTTCCAGTTCCCCTTCACTAACCCACCAAGGCGACCAGTAAAAGTTCTCAGAATACGTAGTCTGAACGCTAACATCAATTGGGTGAAGTTCAGCGTGTTGGGCGAGGGAGGCATCGGTTGATTTCGGTTGTGATTTCAATCGGAATTCAAATGGATATGACAGTTTCTCACTCATGTTGAATGTGGAAATATAAGTCATTGAAACATGTGTCTTTTGATCTGCTTGGGCAATCAAGGTCATTCCACTCTTGACTCTGCAATCTACATGCCCACCTTCCAATTGTCCTGATGACAGTTCCAGAACATCACTCCAAGAATTGAGATAATGATTGTGGTTCATGTTTAGGCAGACAGCTTTGGCAAAAACGTCAGTCTCTTCTTGGCTGAGACGGGTGTCTGCAATCACTGATTTTCTTGATAAGTTTCTCAAAACTGATGAAAGTTCCAAGTCGAGAGTAAATGTATCTTCAATAGAAAATGTTGTAGAATTAACCGAAATCACTATTTTTCTCATCGTGTCAATATTCGGTGTTTTACTGCACGGTATTGTCGTCACCACACAATTGTTATCTCTTGAGTCGGGGATTGCATCACCATCATCATCTTCATCGATCATGTCGGGAATATTATCGCCATCAAGGTCTGCACCACTTTCACCATAACCTTGTGGTAATGTCGGCGCTCCATAGGCCGCAATATGTCCAGTATTCGTAGCCACATACGCCATCTGACGAGTTCCAAATTGGTTTTCAATGATGTCAAAGTCAAGTCCTTGGTGCCCCATATAGATAGAAACAATATCGTTCAAACTTGATGAGTCGACACTTAAAATTCTAGATGGAGTACTTGTTTCCAGTACATGCAGTTGGTTGCCATTCGTTGACCAACGGATACTCGAGGCTCCAGTGAAATTACGCTCGCTGAGTGATATTCCTTCAAATGACCAAGTGGACAAATGTCCATTTTCGGTTAACACTGCAAATCGTTCATCATTGGAATCAAATGAACACCCCTGAATTTTTGATTCGAAATTCCATACTTTATCTGTAGAAACTCCTTGACTCGACCACATTACAACCCGACCGTTTTCATCGCCGGTCAAGATATAGTTTCCAAGTTGAGAGTACTCTATGCATGTGACACGAGTGTTGTGCTCACCGTTCAGAGATGTTTCGATTTCCATATCGCTTATGCGGACTAGATTTACTCCATTGTTACTGTTTGGAACGGCGAGTAATTGTCCGTCTGTTGACCACGAGACCATTTCCGGCTGAGAATTTGACGACTGCTGTTTGTTGGACAAGGTGAGTGTATTCATGTCAATAATTTGAATTGTATCGCCATCAAGGCCTGAACCTGAGCGTGCCACCGCTAAGTACGAACCATCAGGAGAGAATTTAACTTCCAATACATCGTTGCCCATTGGGAAAGTCTTGATAATATCCAAGGAACTTTGCGAATGGAGAGCTACAATGCCATCATACCCGCTAGCGATGTAGGTCTCATTGGGGCTTATATCGACAGTCCTCGATTCAGATGCGCCTTGCGCAACTGTCGTATCAAGAAACGAAATATCTGAATACTGTCCTGCTGCATTGCCTAAACCTCCTATTAGCAACAGGGCGAGTACGAGTAATGCATTGGTCTTCAAGTTGGAGACACGCACTGCCCGCATTATCGTAACCACAACAGTGACCGTTTGAATAGTTCACGCATGTTCGTCAAAAAATAATCATTTTTATCCGGTTGGTTCATCAAGGTCGCCTTGTTCGCTGTGTCATGGTTGCTGAATTGCCACTTGATGAAAATGGGAATAAGATTGTTCGTATTGGCCACTCACCCGACCCAGATGATGCTTTTATGTTCCACGCCATGACCACGGGTGCTTTTCCAACTCCAGGATACAATTTCGTACATGAATTACAAGATATTGAAACCCTCAATCATCGAGCCATGAACTGTGAACTTGAGGTTTCAGCAGTTTCCATACATGCTTTCCCTGAAATTTCTAAGGATTATGCTTTGATGAACTGTGGAGCATCCATGGGCGAAGGTTATGGCCCGATGGTGGTATCTTTGCCTGATACATCATTGGATGATGTAAAATCATCTCCAATTGCTGTCCCGGGTCTAAAGACCAGCGCATACCTCGGCCTACGACTTGCATGGGGAGATTGTGAAATTGCTGTTGTTCCGTTTGATGAAATCATTCCGAGAATTCTTGATGGTACTTACAAAAGTGGACTTATCATCCACGAAGGACAATTGACCTATGTCGAGCATAACTTGACTGTTCATATTGATTTGGGAGTATGGTGGAATGAGCGTACTGAAGGTTGGCCTATGCCGCTTGGAGGTAATGTAGTTCGTCGTGATTTAGGAAACCAAGTAATGGAGGATATCACCAAATACACGAAAATGAGTATCGAATATGCTCTCAAATCTCCTGCCGAAGCACTTGAATTTGCCAAGAAATGGGGCCGAGGCATCGATGATGATACGAATCGTGAATTTGTGGGGATGTACGTAAACGATCGAACGATTGATTACAAGAAAGAAGGAAGGGCTTCAGTCCGTCAATTTATTCAAGAGGGTCAGTCAATAGGCATGATTACGAACGACTTTGATGCTACATCAATGTCGTTTATAGGTTCGAATGAGTGAAGGGTATGGGTACTGAGAATCGAAAACCAATGGTCAGTCAGTATGGTTCAGTCGATCCTGCACCAGCCCAATCTCAAGGTAGTGTTGAGTCATGGTCATCAACATTGGTAGATGAAAATGTACCTATGTTTCAGAGAATGCGAAGTGTTTTTTCGCTGAGAAACCATGGTTCAAATGAAGCCTGTCTTGCCTTATGCACTGGATTTTCAGCCTCCAGTGCTTTGCTAAGGCATGAACTCGCCTATGTCCTTGGCCAGATGCAAAATGATGTCGCATTACCGGCACTTATTGAAAGACTAAGCGATTCGGAGGAGCATATAATGGTTCGACACGAAGCGGCTGAAGCACTCGGCGCTATTGGGAATCTATCTGCTCGTCCAATATTGGAGGAATTTCTAAACGACGAAAACCCCGAAGTTGCTGAGTCGTGTGAAGTAGCACTTGATTTGTTGCGATGGTGCTCATCGGATGAATGGGATAATGCGGAATGGTGATTTTTCAGCCCCCAAGTTCAAAGACTCAGTACCCGTGCGCTAAACAAGAGGGATACTATGCCACACGACCACATCACGCTTGCTCAGGCCCCAAACGGCGAAATCGGTCCGCGTTGTGAAAAATGCAGTGTTCGTCTTACTTTTGGAAACGCTATGGCCGTCGGCAAATATTACATGTGCTGGGAACATTATGTTGAAGCTACGGGTGCTGATACTTCGACCACAATTGGTGAAGCAGAAGAACGATTTTGGATGACTGAATAATTCGTTTTGTTCAATAACCCTCACTACCAAGCACCCATTGGTGGAAGTCTATGGCAGCAGGATGGGCAAGATTTGCACACCGTTTCGGAACATATTATCGCAGTTCTGAATTTTGGACTCCTCCGCGTTTACGAACTCGAGAATGGATGTTCATTCCTTTTGGAGGCGCTCCACCGATTCGTCACAAAGGATTCACTGACATGAATTCACTAAGGCAATTCATCACTGAACGCTCCATGCATTCCTGCTTTTATTCAACTGCATATTGGGAACGCCCATTTGAATTAAAAATGTCCGATAAGAATTGGTTAGGTGCCGACCTTATCTTCGATTTGGACGGAGATCACTTGCCCGGAGTCACCGACCGTGATTTTCCAGGCATGCTCAGAGTAATTCAGGAACAAGCATGGTCACTTTGGAATGATTTTCTTGAACCAGAATTTGGATTTGATGAGAAATATTTGCAAGTGACCTTTTCAGGCCATAGAGGTTTTCACCTCCATTATAGGGACCCTGCACTCTTTCATCTCGATTCTGAAGCACGGCGAGAGATGGTATCTTTCATTCGTGGTGAAGGTGTTGACGTCAAAGGTGGATTAGCCCGCTATCACGATCTTAATTCCGAGGGTTGGACCCGACGAATTCGAGATGGAATGGAAGGCATGATTGAGAAATTGAGAATGATTGCTCGCAAGGAACAAGGATACAATGCTGAACTCGAAACACTGCATCAGGGTTTAATCTCCCAATCTCAAAGAGAGGGGAGGTCTTCGACGAAAGGTAAAGTTTCGATTCAAAGTCTTGCCAATGTTGTCAACCATGATTCAAGAGCAGAGCGCTTGAAAAATGGCAGTTTTGGTGTTTTGGAGAAATACGAGGGGTTGTTCTTAGATTTGCTAAAGACCGATTCCTCGGTAATCTTGGGTTCGGCAGGTGAAACAGATGAAGTTGTGACAATTGATGTTCGTCGCCAAATTCGATGGCCTACATCACTTCACGGCAAGTCGGGTATGCGCGTAAGTGAATTTCCTTTATCTCGGCTAGACCCTGATTCTTCAACTTGTTACTCTCCATTACACGAAGCAATGGCTTTGAGTACTCAAGAGATCTTGGAGGTTGAAATGATAGTAAATGACTCAATCAGTCAATTTGGAGATGTTGTTTACGATAAGCAAATGGGTGAAAGATTTGAAATTCATGAGGCTGGAGCCACATTTCTAGTCTTGAAAGGCTGGGCAAAGATTGTTAATCGGTAATCAATTATCATTTCAATACCATTCTTCTCGTGCATAATTAAAGGTAAGGTTCAAGACTCAATCCCCATCCAACCGTTTAGAGGTGAACCACATGGGTCTGCGCAAAGGCAAGAAAAAAGATACGCAAACACCACCTGCTCCGGGCTTACCACTCCCACCCCTGCCAGGCATGCCACTCCCACCGCCCAATGCTATGCCACTTCCAGCAACTCCTGCTCCGGCTTCACTTCCAGAGGCCCCCACTCCTGCCCCTCTTCCTGCTGCTCCTAGCCCTCTACCAGCAGCTCCAATGCCCCCGAGCGAGAACCCTCCTCCTGCCGCTACTACTGACTCGACCTCTTCGGAAGAGAACAAATACGGTGAATTGTGGGCAAAGCGCTCAGACAAACCTCTTCAACAAATTTTTGGCCATATCGACCGTTTGAGTAAGAAAGATACTGGTTCCTTATTGGATCGTTACGCTGATCGATTTGGCCATTCTCTTGACAGGGAAATTGTTGTTCTTAGAAAGAAGGATAGGGAGGCAAAACTCTCTGAGATTCGTGACGCTCCAACTGTAGAACTCCTCGAAGAAGACGAAGAAAGTCTTGAGAACCAGCTGGCTGCAATCGAAGACGAACTTCGTAGCCTTCGACCAGAATATCAGGCCGCAAAGGCTTCTGGAGATAGTGAAATTCTTGCCCAGTTGCGCCCGATTCTTGAGGGCTTAATGTCTGAAAGAAAATCGATTAAGGCGATGATTCAAGGTGAACAGCCATCTGCACCTACTGTAGCTGTTGAAGCACCAGCCAAGGACAGTGAAGAGGACTTGTTTGTCACCTTTGTTGGTATTGTCGATGATTTACTTGGTTCAGATTTGCCTGAAGAAGTCGTGTCTCAATTCATTAACAGTGATGAATTTGGAATTTATCAAGAAGTTGCGGGCGACCCAGATAGCGCAAGTGATGACTTACGTGCACAGTTTGTATCAATCGTAGATGCACAACTTGGAAACATGAGTGAAGAATCAGTGAATACCTTCGTTGCCTCGCCAGAATTCGAGATTTACAGTTCTGTAGCAACACATTACCAAGCATAATTATTTTTAAATTTAGTATTAAAACAATGGACGTGAAACAATGGGATTACTCGACAAAGCAAATGATGCAGGTTCCAAAGCGGAAAAAAAACCAGCAGCAAAAGCCATTGCAAAGGCCAAACCTGTAGCAAAAGCAGTGGCTAAAGCCAAGCCTGTTGCCAAGGCCGTTGCTAAAGCAAAACCTGCTCAACAGGTAGTCGCTCAACCAGTAGCCGCAAAACCTGCGAAGGCAGCCAAAGCAGCGAAAGTGAAAAATCAGGCAAAAGCTCGCCCCCAAGGTTTACCAGAGAACTTTGAAATCGCATCTGCTAATGCACGCAGAATTGCTTGGTTTGTCAATTTCGTAATTAACCTAGGTCCAATATTCATGTTTTTGTTCTCAGTTACGATACTCGATGCGTTTACAACAATTTTCGCTCTCGTTGTTCTAGCAGCACTAGGCCTGAATCTTTTGGTTGTCCCGATTATGTCTGGACGAACTCTTGGTAACTTTGTTTCAAGGACAAAGAATGTTAATTCATCGGGGAATAAGCCATTGTTTTTCCATGCCCTTCTTGTTAATTCCACTGGAATAATGGCTTTGTTAGGTGTCATCTTCCTTATGATTAACGTTCAAGATATTTTCAATACCAAGGGTTCTGAACAAATTTGGTCATCAGTATGGTCTGTACTTGGACTTATCCTCATCGTACTTTACTTCGTCAATTCCTCAATGAAGCGAAACAGTGAACTCAAGCAGGGCATGTACGATTCGATGTTTGGCGCTTATTTGGTTAAACACGTGCCTGTAGAGGGTGAGGAAACCTCCGGCTTCATCGCAAAACTCGAAGGAATGGCAACCTATGGTGACCGTTATTCATCCAGAAAGGCTGAGAAAGAAATAAAGCGCGAAGAAAAGGCAAAAGAAGCCGCTGCCAAGAAGGCACTTGAATCAATGGAAAACCAATCCGGCGAACAGGAAGATGACTCCGAAGACGGCAGCAATGACTCAGAATCAACCGCTAAACCCAAAGCGAAAGCAAAGGCAAAGGCAAAGGCGAAAGCAAAATCGAGCACGAAAGAAGATGACAAATCCGAATGATACCGCGTAGGTGGCTTGATGGATTTGATGAACCGTAGGTGGTCACGTGGCTTGCTTTTCACCATAGCATTCCTATGCCTGATTTCAGTCTTTTTCTACACTGATGAATCTCTTTATCGGATATTCATTTTGCTTCTTTTGCTGTACGCTCTGTATAATTCATATCTTGAATTGGTAGTAGCGAAAATTTTCATATCTCCGAACAATTCCAAACCATCAATCGAAGGTGGAATTTGGCAGTCCCATTCGCCACAGTTCAAGTCGCTCAAGTCAAATATACTTACTACGAATGTCAATGGTGAAGATGCACCAATTGTGATCTTCATCCATGGTTGGCGTAGCACTTCATTATCGGTGGTCGATCGGGCTGAATGGTTTATCGAGAAGGGCTGGAATGCGGTAATTGTTGAATTGCTTGGCCATGGGAAATCATCTCCTATTGACAGGTGGAATGCGATTTCAGCGGTCGAACATGTCGAACACCATTTGAATCATCTCGATACATTCATTGACATATCACATTCACCCGAATTATTTGTTTATGGCCACAGCATGGGCGGTTTTATCGCATCGAGAATATCAAGTACAAACTCCAAAGTTAACAAGCTTCAATGGACTGGCACTATTCTTGAGTCACCTTTAATGATGTACTCCGAGATTTACGATGAAATAGCCAATACACTGCTTGTACCGAATATCCTTCGCAAACCACTTCTTCGACGTGTTTATCGAGAAGTTCTTCAAATGCATCCCGAAATCAAAGTAGAAGATACTCTTGAACAATTTAATATTCCACAGTGGGGTTTGCCTCGAGCCCCCACTCTGTGCTTACAAGCGTCGAATGATAACCGCCTCGGGAGAATACACTATGATGCTCTTCACCAGCATGCTGAACATTCGCGAACCACTTTTCATCTCATTGAAACCCTAACCCACTCTGGAGCAAAGCGTAATGCTGAAAGGGAAAATTTGTTACTTAAGTGGCTAAGTGAATTTGAATCACTCTTGCTCAAGTAGGTCCGCTTGTTGCTCAAGTGCCAGTTTTCGCATGTCATCCACTTCGTCGAGTTCATCAACGATTTCTTCGCCTAATAGTGTTTCAAGAACGTCTTCCATTGTCACAATACCAGCTACTCCACCAAACTCATCTCGAACCAGGGCGAATTGTTGTCGCTTTTGCAAAAACATGTCCAATGCTTGATCGACATTTGATTCAGTTTGTATTGAAATGACCGGTTTTTTGAAATCACTCATTTTCATATCCCATTCGTCCCGACTTGCCGCCATGAGAATTTCCGAACGTATGACAATACCCGATGCATCGTCGATTGAATCATCATAAAGCGGAATTCGTGATACTCGTATTATCTTGTGCTCATCGAGGACTTCCTTGACTGTACTCGATGCACGGAAAGAAGTCATAACAACCCTTGGCGTCATGACTTCTGTAACCTTAATCTCTCGAAGACGTAACAAATTGTGGATTACAGTTTCTTCATCTTCTTCAAGAATTCCTTCTTCTTCCCCTAAGTCTGCTAATGCAGCAACATCATCACGAGTTACCAATGAATGTGATCCCTTCGGTAAAATAGCCTTCAGCATTTGAATTGGTATGATGAGGAACGACAGTGCAGTAACGATAATGGTGAGCAATCTTCCAGTAATTGGAGCCAATTTTTTCCAGTATGCAGTACCGAGTGTCTTGGGTATGATCTCAGAGAGGAAAAGAACTGCAAAAGTTAGAATTATTGATGCAACGGTTAGCGATTCTTCGCCGTAAATCATCTGAACTTGCGAACCTACACCTGCTGCACCCATGGTATGAGCAATGGTATTCAATGTTAGAATTGCTGTCAAAGGACGAACAGCATCATCATCTTTCAATTTATTCCAAATTTTTCCTACCTTTGATTTTTCCTTTTCTAAAACAGCAATGTATGTGTGTGGTATTGACAAAACGACTGCTTCCAAAATCGAGCAAAGAAAAGAGACTCCTAGTGCTAGAGTGATATAGAATACCAAGAGGGTCATGCTACCCTCTCCAGTTGCATCAATGGTTGTTCCAACTGCAGAAATGAATATATTTTCCATATATTTTCAGAATCCCCTGACCGTTCGGGTGTAAATTAAGCGAAGCGCTAGTGGTTATTGAAAATGACCCTTAATTTGACACGTTAAATACGGCAATCGAGACCTTTTCCATGGGTGAAAGTCAAGAGCAGAGTTCGTTTCGCAGGTTTGAGGGGAAGGTTTTGACCGGTGAATATGTCCTTATTTGTGTGGCGTGGCCATACGCAAATGGCCCTCTACATCTCGGCCATGTTGCTGGATGCTATCTTCCACCTGACATACAGGCGCGTTTTGAAAGAGCTCGAGGAAACAGAGTTTTGATGGTTTCTGGTTCTGATGAACATGGAACTCCAATTACAGTCTCTGCTGAACAAAACGAAATTACTCCACAAGACGTTGTCGATAAGTACCATGCAATCAATTCCAAAGCACTCTTGGATTTAGGCTGCAGTTGGGAGCCAAATGTAGATTCACGCGGCATTCAATACGGCGGCTCACTGTTCAATCGTACATCCGATGCACGCCATAAGCAGATGGTTCAGGAAAATTTCCTCCAACTTATGAATGCTGGACTGTTTGAAACTAAATCGATGAAACAGTTCTATGAAGTGAGCAGCGACCCCAATACTGCAGGACGCTTTCTGCCCGATAGATATGTCGAGGGCACATGTCCTACCTGTGATTCCACTGAAGCGCGTGGAGACCAATGCGATGCATGTGGGGCAACATATGAAGCAATTGAACTCAAGAATCCTATATCAAAAATGAATCCCGAATCTTCAATTGAGATTCGAGATACTGAGCACATGTTTTATCGACTAGATCTCTTTCAAAAGGTACTTGAGGAACATGCCCAATCTCAACATTCAAGGTGGAAGTCAAATGTCCGCGCTATGACAAAACAATGGTTGGATATGGGGCTACGTCCAAGGGCAGTAACTCGCGACCTCTCGTGGGGGATTTCGTTACCTATGGAAGGTGAAAAATGGGATGGTAAATGCGTCTATGTTTGGTTTGAAGCTGTCCAAGGTTATTCCACTTGCGCCCGAATTTGGGCTCAAGATTTTGCTGCTGCAAACGGTCACGAAGATGGTGCTAATGCGTGGAAAAACTGGTGGTGCATAGGAGATGATGGTACAAAACCCAGACATCTCTATTTCCTCGGGAAAGATAACATTCCATTCCACACTGTAATTTGGCCTGCACTTATCATGGGCCTTAATCACGCCGCTAACGGTCTTACAGAAAACGATCCTGTGAATTTGCCCGGTCCCGGTGACTTCGCATTGGAATCCAATGTTCCTGCAATGGAATATCTCATGCTCGCCGGAGGTCAGTTTTCCAAGTCTCGTAAACACGCAGTATGGTTGCCTTCTTTTTTAGAGCGTTTTGACCCTGACACTCTTCGTTATTATCTTTCAATTAACATGCCTGAGAATCATGATACAGACTTCAACTGGCCTGATTTCGTCGAAAAAGTGAACAGTGAACTCATAGCAGCATATGGAAATTTTGTTCATCGTGTATTGACTCTCGGTGGCCGACTCCCCGCTGGCAATGCAGGGCCATTTGAGCAATTCGATAATCCGTCAATTACAGATGATTATCGTTCCAAACTTGAAGTTCTCCATTCACAAATCACAGATTCTCTTGAACGACATCGATACAAAGAAGCCCTGCGTTATGTCATGAATGCAGCTCAACTTGGAAATCAAATGCTACAATCTGCCACCCCATGGTCATATCTCAAAGAAACCGAAGATTCCGAATATATGGCTCAGAGAACCTCTGCATTGGCATACCTTTCTTTTGGATGGCGTGTAGCACGATTTTTGGCCATCACCATGCAGCCCTTTTTGCCTTTCAGTTCAGATCGACTGTGGAAGTCTCTTGGTCAAAATGGAGCAGTATCAAGTGTCGATTGGGATTCAGCAATAGATTGGAATGTGGATATGACGTGGAGTGAGGAATCTCCAACACCTCTCTTCAAGAGACTCGACCTTGAAGAGATTTTAGCATCAGAACAATCTTTCGTTGAGCCAAGTGAATCTGATGAGAACTCTGCTCACGGAGTAAAGGGTGGAAAGAAATCTAAGAAAACTAAACAGAAGGATGGAATAAATATGAATGAAGCACCAGAAGGGACAACATATCTCAATTTTGAAACGTTTATGGAAGTAGATTTACGAGTGGGCGTGATTTCTTCAGTTGAAGACCACCCTGATGCAGACAGACTCTTTGTTGTCAAACTCGATGATGGAACCACAGATGGAAGAACAATTTGTGCTGGAATTAAGGAATATTATCAACCAGCCGATATGGTTGGGAAGAGAGTAGTCTTTGTATCGAATTTGAAACCCCGAGCACTTCGTGGCGTTACTTCGGAGGGCATGATGTTGGCAGCAGATGACGGTGATGGAAATGTTCGGCTTGTCACCATTGATGGTGAAATCAAATCAGGTTCACAAGTGAGATGATTAACCCTGAATTCTGTCATGCACAGCATGCATTACTCTTCGAGACACTTCACTGCAATCCATACGAATTTGATTGATACTCAAACGCATACTTTCACCCATTTCCGGTGGCAGTGACTGTAAATTTATTTCTACATTGAACAATGCGCCTTTCACTGCAGCGCTCGCCAAGAGCGATGCCACTCCAACATCCGATGCAGCGTTTCCATTGCCACGAGATGCCAAATCTTCTAAACAACCAAGCAATTTCATTCCATGTTCAGCCGTCTCGAAGGGTACTTCAGCAGCATTGAGCGTAGATTGTCGAATTTCCAATCTTCGGCTTTGAATTTCATCATCGTTGGATTTGGGCAATCGAAACGACTTCATCACCCTATCAAAGGCCTCGCTGTCCATTTGGGCAAGTTCACCGCATCGCTCATACATTCCGGCACAAACTTCCTCCGCAAGACGAGCAGCACTCCATCCAGATTCCCATTTATCATTTCCAAGAGTCAAACTCGATACCATTCGCGTTAAGCCCACTGCTTGACCTAATGCAATTGCTGACGCAGTTCCACCACCGGGTGTTGGTTCCGATGAAGCGAGTGCATCTTGGTACATCGATAAACTCATGTCCATCCAATTCATTGGCTCACCGCCTTTTTTACCGCCCATTCAATAATTCTCTGTTCGGGGACAAAATCATCGATTTGTCGAAGACCTAGACCTTCAATGGCTGCAGCAACAAGGCGAAATTCATCACTCTCCCCCTCACTTGCATACCATTGCCCAGCAACCAACATCGCTTGCAATGGTACCAGACCAACCAATTCGCTCCCGATGACTTCTACTCCATGATCGGATGCAATCGATTTGCATGTTTCAAAGGCAACATGCATTGGACATTGATTGACATCTCTCAAATTCATAGAGACTTGGCTCATCGAGTGTGCTTCCAGAGTCACACCCATTCCTTGTACCATCGAAAGCATACCAGGAATTCTCATTTTCCGACCATCTTGATGTTTTATCAATCGCCCTGAACTGCGCACGAGTGAACCAATTTTTTTGGATACTTGAGCATCCTTTTCCATTACGTTTACGTTGTATGCGACCAGAATACCTCGAGCACCAATTGTCAACCCTCCGCTTCGAGCAGCATTTGAATTCCATTCACTTGGACCAAAATCAGGATAACGTGTTGAATCGGAGTGTGAGGATGCTCCTTTGGTTAATCTTTCTTCAAGCCCCTCATATTCTCCTTTTCGAATTGTCGAAAGCAAAGTTTTCTCTTTGTTGAATGCCGCCTCACCATATACAAATACAGGCACTTGAGCACTTGATGCCACTCTTTCAGCCAAACTGCGTGCCAATTCAACGCACTCATCCATCGTCACTCCTTCGAGCGGAACGAATGGACAAACATCAACTGCTCCCAATCTTGGATGTTCTCCAGAATGTGTCGTCATGTCAATTTCTTCAATGGCTTTGAGAATCAACTCATGGGCAGCTTGTTGAACGGATTCAGGTTCACCTGCAATAGTTATGACAGTACGATTGTAATCCTTATCGGGTTCCACACCCAATACAGCGCAACCTACAATATTCCGCGCTGCATCAACAATTCTTTCTATTTTAGCAATATCTCGACCTTCCGAGATGTTCGGAACACACTCGACAATGGAATCCATATACTGAGCAGGCAATGGAGGACTTTGAATGTTGACGAGTAGTCCCTAGAAATCACCCATACAAAGCATCCGGTGAAGACGTTATTCCGCTGGTTGATTTTTTCAACAAAATACGCTCTATTGCGAGCATCAAATCCTTTTGAGTAACTTTACCTCTTTTGTCACGAATTGCAATCATTCCTGCTTCAACACAAGTTGCCTTAAGTTCGGCTCCTGAAAATCCTTCAGTTTTATCGACAAGGGGTTGAATTTTCACTCTTGAAGTCGACATTTGCGATGTGTGGAGTTCAAGGATTGCTAATCGCCCCTTTGGGTCAGGCAGAGGAATCGTAACAATACGGTCAAAACGACCGGGCCGAAGAAGTGCATCATCAAGTATGTCTGGCCGGTTTGTTGCAGCGATAATTTTGACATTTTCAAGAGCATCAAAGCCATCCAATTCGGCCAAAAGTTGCATGAGTGTTCGTTGAACTTCACGGTCCCCGCTTGTTGAACCATCAAGGCGCTTGGCTCCAATTGCATCAATTTCATCAAGGAAAATTACAGAAGGGGATTTTTCTTTTGCAAGAGAAAAAAGTTCTCGCACCATTCTACCACCTTCGCCGATGTACTTTTGTGCAAGTTCACTGCCAACCATGCGAATGAATGTAGCGTCGGTTTGATGTGCTACGGCTTTGGCAAGGAGCGTCTTACCACACCCTGGTGGTCCAACCAAAAGTATTCCTTTAGGAGGGATAATCCCGACTTTTGAAAACAACTCAGGCTCCATGAGAGGAAGTTCAATGGCCTCTCTTACCGTTTGAATCTGCTCGTCTAGGCCCGCTACCGAATCATAAGTGACATCCGGCTTTTCGACCATTTCAGCTCCACTTACCATTGGATCCCATGCTTCATGGAGAACTTCAATTACAGCCAAAGTGTCTTGATTTAATGCAACTCTTGTACCGGGTTTGAGTCGTTTGGGTTCCAGTCTTTGATTGAGTGCGACTTGAAACACGGTTCCGTTTGATGAGCGAACAATTGCTGTTCTCTCATCGAGAATGTCCTGCAAATGTCCGACAATCAACGGCGGTGTTTTCAACAACCGTACTTCATCATCAAGACGCGTAGTGCGTTTTTTGAGCGTTCGAATCTCAGTCTCTAGGTACGTTCGCTCGTTAATTAGGTTTTGAGACTCTTCCAATAATTTTTGGTAATCTTCTTCGAGTTTTCTAATGTCATCATCAGATGTTGATGAATGAGGTGTAGTGTTTTTCTCAACCTTGGAACTCATACGATTCATACTACCCTCGTGGCTACAGTTTGTTAAGTCGTCGCTGATGGAGTTTGATAAAAATTGTTCCGAAGCCTTCAAAGACAGTCAACGAAACCACAAGTTAGGTGGGTTTGATGGCTGATTGTGAGTTGTGTGGAGCAATGAAAGTTAGCGTACGCCAAGTCACGATGGGGAAAGCAACTGTTTCCGCGTGTTCACGATGTACGGAAAAAATGAATCTTGCACCAAAAGCAACCGCACCGGGATTAGCTCGAGCACAAATGATGAACGCACGCCCTGCACATCAAACAGGTTATTCCGCTCGTGGTAAGAAAGGAAAAGACATCATGTTGAAGGCAGAAAAAGAGCTGGTTCACGATTTTGCAAAACGTATTGCTGATGCTCGTAAAGCAAAGGGTTGGAATCAGCCAACGCTCGGTAAAAGAATGGCTGAGACTGTGAACATCATTAAGTCCACTGAATCCGGTAAACGGCCTACTGATTCTGTTCTCAAGAAATTTGAAAGAGTTCTCTCTATCACATTGTTTGAAGTCTCTTCGGCACAAGCCACTCAACGGGTTGATTCATCTGTTTCTCGTGGAATGACACTCGGAGACTATTTGGACGACATACGGTGATTTTTTGAAAGATATTTCAGTGCACGCTATTTGGTTGGCACAAGACGATCCAAAGAAAAACACGGCCGTTTTAGCTGCAAAACGAGGAGATATAAAACTCCACAAAAAAATAAAAACTGCGCCTCGGCGAGGCGTTATTTTAGAGCCATTGTGTGGAAAAGTCTTCGGTCCAGAAGACCACGAAATATTGCTTGGTGGTGGTTCACTTGTTGGATTGGATTGCAGTTGGGTTCACATAGAATCAAGTGTTGAGGAAGTGATGCGCAGAACAAGATTGGTTCCAAGGATGCTTCCACTCCTTCTAGCAGCAAATCCAGTTAATTGGGGTAAACCTGGAAAATTGAGTACTGCGGAGGCTTTGGCCACAGTATTGTATCTCATTGGCCGTGAAAAGCAAGCCCGTCAAGTTCTCGGTGCATTTCGATGGGGTGAGCGTTTTTTTGAACTCAATAAAGAGCCGCTCGAGGCTTATGCTGCAGCATCATCCAGTTCAGAACTCGTCGCATTGCAGTTTGAATTTTTTGAAATCGATAGACCCGAAGAGCAATCAACTTGACTCCTTATCGATGTGTATGTCCTACGGAAAACATGTCGGGGTTAACCGTGTTTCCAATGGGTCTTCGTTTATCGATAAGGATATACTCGCCTTCGAATCTCTTCTTCAAATTCATGTGAATGATGAGAGAATTACAAGCCTCTTGGGCACTCCTCGTCAACTCGAGGAACTTTATGTTGGCCACTTATTTTCTGAAGGATACGGAGATTTCCGTGAAACAAAGATCACTCTATCTCATGAGAATGAACTTTCGTACAAAATCTATGGTCATGGTGAATTGACCAAAGACACCAATTTACCCACTCTGGTCACTACTTCATGCGGCGCTTGTGACGGCGAGAATCTGCTGGAACTCAACGAAGGAATTCAACATTTCACTCACCCTCATCTCGACTACAATCACAATGAATTGTTTGCTGCTTTACTGGATATGAAATCATCGCAGTTAGGTTTTCAGCAAACTGGAGGCATGCATGCAGCTGCACTTTGGAATCATGAAGTGGGTCTGCAATGTTTGTCCGAGGATATTGGCCGCCACAATGCTGTTGACAAGTCGATTGGAAGCGGACTGATATCCCGTATCGATCTTTCAAAACAATTTTTACTATTATCAGGGAGATGTGGTTGGGATATTGTTGCTAAAGCAGCCCGTTCAGGTATTGGCTCGATAGTCTCCATTGGTGCTTGTTCATCATTGGCAGCAGATACGGCACGTGAACTTGGGCTGCGTATATTCTCCTTTATGAGGCAAGACTCATGTGTGATAATTGGCGCTCTTAACCACTTTCCTAACGAAAACCCTTGAGAACCCCCCCGTGCAGGGAACTTTGGTGGGCGTATGAGGGAAGGTGTTCGAGCAGAGACTCCCGATGACCCGTTACCGCTCAAGATTTCGAAAAAGAAGAAATTGGCCGCAGGAATCCCGGCTGTCACTTCATCCCTAAAGCACGGCCTGAAAAACATGGGTATCCCGAGAACTCTTCGTACCCTTACTATGGTGAATCAACAATCAGGTTTCGATTGCCCAGGTTGTGCTTGGCCCGACCCCTCTCACCGCACTCAATTTGAATTCTGTGAAAATGGTGCGAAAGCCGTTGCTGATGAAGCCACAACCCGGCGAGTCACTCCTCAATTTTTCAGTAAATACTCTGTCCAAGAATTATCTCAAAAAAGTGACATGTGGTTGAACAAGCAGGGCCGGATTACCAATCCAATGCATCTCAAACCGGGGGCTTCAAACTACTCAGAAATCTCATGGAATGATGCGTTTGAACTTATTGCTGGCCATATTCAAGCAATGGACAACCCTCACAGGTCAGTCTTCTATACTTCAGGCCGCACAAGTAACGAAGCTGCTTTCCTGTACCAAGCAATGGTTCGGAGCATAGGTACAAACAACCTACCTGATTGTTCGAACATGTGTCATGAATCGAGCGGCAAAGGTCTTGGTCAATCTATTGGCATCGGGAAAGGAACTGTGCATCTTGATGATTTCAATCAGTCTGAAGTCATACTCGTCATAGGTCAAAACCCGGGCACGAACCACCCAAGAATGTTGACTGCTTTGCGTGATGCAAAAAAACAGGGTGCAAAAATCGTCCACATTAATCCACTACCCGAAGCTGGTCTTGAGCGATTTAAACACCCACAAGATTACATGAAAATGAATCTCTCCTCCACTCAACTTTCGGACTATCACCTTAACGTTCGAATTGGTGGAGACGCAGCTTTACTCAAAGGTTTCATTAAAGTCCATGATGAAATGGGATTTTTTGATGAGGAATTCATTCAATCCAGCACTGTAGGTATTGAATCAATGCTTGAAAAGGCACGCGCTGTGAATTGGAAAACAATCGAGGCTGATTCTGGTCTCCTGGAGTCAAATATTCGCCAAGTTGGCGAGGTTATTGCACGGTCGAAAGCTACAATTGCTTGCTGGGCAATGGGGCTTACTCAGCAGCCGAACGGTGTATCAGTCATACAAGAGGTGGTGAATTTATTGTTGCTCGGTGGCCATGTTGGTCGTCCCGGTGCGGGCTTTTGTCCTGTTCGCGGCCATTCCAATGTTCAAGGAGACCGCACTGTTGGAATTTGGGAGGCGCCTCCTCAATCCTTTTTGCAAAAAATGTCGAAAGGATTGGATACAGAAATGCCTATGGAGCACGGTTTCGATGTTGTCAACGCAATACATGCAATGCGGAGAGGTGATGTTGATGTCTTTTTTTGTATGGGCGGCAATTTCATTTCCGCCACACCAGATACACTTGCGACTGCTGATGGAATTCGTAACGTGGGATTAACCGTCCAAGTCTCTACAAAACTGAACCGTTCTCACTTGGTTACTGGTAACGAGGCTTTGATCCTTCCATGCTTAGGAAGAACTGAACTCGATGTACAGGGTTCCGTAGCCCAATTTGTCACTGTTGAAAATTCCATGGGCGTCGTACATAGATCCACTGGAAAGTTGCCTCCTGCTTCGGACGAACTTCGCAGTGAACCATGGATTGTCGGCCAACTTGCAAGTAAAATTCTTCCAGATTCCAACATTAAATGGGACACACTTATCGGTAATTACGATGAAATACGGGATTTAATGCAAACCTGTCTCGATGGGTTTGAGAATTACAATGAGCGAGTTCGCCAGCCAAATGGTTTTCTTTTACCTAATCCGCCACGGGATACTCGGTCGTTTGACACACCAAGTCGTAAAGCGCATTTTACAACACATGATTTGCCAAATGTTCATCCAATCGATGGCAGATTCGTCATGATGACTCTTCGTTCTCACGATCAATACAACACTACAGTTTACGATGTCCATGACAGATATCGCGGCATTAGCGGTAACCGAAGGGTGGTGCTGATGAATGCGTTGGATATGGCCCAAAGAGGATGGAAAAACAGACAAATCGTCAAGATTACGAGTCATTTTTCTGGTGAAGAGAGAAGTTCAGACGGCTGGCAAATAGTCGCTTATGACATACCCAGAGGTAATGTGGCAACGTATTTCCCAGAGGCAAACGTTCTGGTCCCTCTTGACTCAACGGCAGACATATCAAATACTCCAACATCAAAATGGATTGAAGTTAGTTTTTCCACTGATTCATCAAACCATCCAGGAGATGAAGAAGAATGACCAAGATAGGCTATCTTGAATTGTTGAAGAACAACAAGCAGTATAGACGACTTTGGACTGCTTCGGTTACATCAATGCTCGGTGAATGGTTCAACACGATTGCACTTTTCTTGCTGATTTTCGAATATACTGAGTCTGAATTCCTTCTTGGTATTTTGTTTACAATTCGAATGCTTTGTTTTGCTTTGTTGCAACCAATCAGTGGCCTCTTAGCAGACAGAATTAATCGTAAATCAATAATGATAGTTTCGAACCTTGCTCAAGTGGTTCTTGCACTATGTTTCCTCTTTGTAAACGGCCCAGAGGACATATGGTGGATGCTATGGCTTTCAGGATTAATGATGCTCTTACACGGAGCTTACGTGACTGCCGAACGTGCAGCACTACCAAACATTGTCTCAAAAGAGAACCTTTCGACTGCAAATGCACTTGATGCAGCCTCTTGGTCATCGGCACTATGCATCGGTGCAATGTTAGGTGGTATTGTGGTCGATCTATACGGTACAGATGCTGCATTCATCATTGATTCCTTCACATTTTTATTGAGTGCTATTCTACTCGCACCGATTGTATTACCACAGTCAATTGGTGATGAAATGAAAGGACCTTTATTGAAAACTGCGTTTTCGAATATTCGAAACGGTGTGCAAAGGACTTTGCGAGAGTCAAGACTACTTCGAATAGTATTTGCTAAAGCGTCATGGAATGTAGCTGGCGGAGGTTTAGCCGGTGTATTCTTGGTTATTGCTGGCTCGAATGTTGATGGTTTTGGTATCGCAATTGGATTTGGATTGTTCTTCTTTGCACGTGGGATTGGTACTGGTATAGGGCCAATTATGGCTCGTAAATTCTTGACGAATGAAGAAAAATGGCCATCATTGATTGGACAATTAGTCGTTCTCTCCGGTTTGTTTTATTTCATGGTAGGGTTAACGCTCGATATCAATCTATGGCTTACAGTTCTTTTGATTATGCTGGCGCATTCTGCAAGTGGTGCAAATTGGGTACTCTCGACTATTTTGACCCAGATGTGGGTTGAGGACGAAGTTAGAGGCAGGGTTTTCTCTATTGATATGCTCATCATGTCGATTGCATTTTCAATCTCGAGCGCCTCTGCAGGATTCATGCTTGAATACGGCGTTCTCAACTTGCAGAATGGATTCCTATCTTTCTCACTCTTGATGATGCTTTCTGGAATGATATTTACTCTCTGGTCTCCGAAAGAAAACATTCGCATTAAATCATCTCAAGATTAGAGGTTCTGCAATACGAATCCTCAAGGACAACCACTCCAAGCGCATCCCATGGGCGATGAGTTTAGTGCGTTAAGAGCCCATATTGCAGAAGGCATCCCTGATGCTCTACCAGACTACCCAGGCATCGATGATTCAGTAGACCATGCCCCCCAACGCCGTCAAATTTTAACCAATGATGAAAAAGTGCTAGCTCTTCGAAATGCGCTTCGCTATTTTGAACAAAAACATCACGCGGTACTCGCTCCTGAATTTCTCGAGGAACTGTCCACCTTTGGTCGAATTATTATGCGCAGATTTCGCCCTACTCAATACGAAATGCGCGCACACCCATTGGACGCGTATCCTGCGAAGTCAAAACAAGCTGCAAGCATCATGCTAATGATTCAAAATAATCTTGACCCAGCAGTCGCTCAATTTCCTCATGAATTGATCACCTATGGAGGAAATGGTTCTGTATTCCAAAATTGGGCTCAGTACCGATTGACTATGCAGTACCTCTCTGAAATGACAGATGAACAAACCCTTGTTATGTATTCGGGTCATCCAATGGGTCTGTTTCCTTCGCACCTCGATGCACCTAGGGCAATTGTGACCAACGGCATGATGATTCCAAATGCATCAACTCCGGAAAACTATGAGCGTATGAATGCCTTAGGTGTAACTCAATACGGTCAAATGACTGCAGGTTCTTACATGTACATAGGCCCTCAAGGGATTGTTCATGGTACCACAATAACTCTGTTAAATGCTGCACGTAATCATCTTGGTCTTCGAGGTGACGAAGGTCTTGAAGGCGTCACTTTTGTCACCTCTGGTCTTGGGGGAATGTCAGGTGCACAAGCCAAAGCGGCTGTAATTGCAGGAGCGTCTTGTATTGTTGCCGAATCGAATCCTCACGCTGCATACAAACGACTTGAACAAGGATGGCTTTCTACAGTTTGTGAAAATGTCGACGAAGCCATTTCTCTAATGGTTGAGTCATCTGAGGCGAAAAAACCCATTTCAATTGGCTTTATTGGAAACATTGTTGATTTATGGGAGAGAATTCTTGCTCGTGGAATACGAATTGATTTGGGTAGCGACCAAACGAGTCTTCACAATCCCTTTCAAGGAGGTTACTTTCCCGCAGGGTTTTCATTTGATGAAGCGTCGAAAATGTTGTCTGAAGACCCAGAACGTTTTGCCAATGAAGTAAGGTCTACATTGCGTAGGCACGCAGATGCAGTGAATAAATTGGCGGACGCTGGAATGTATTTTTGGGACTACGGGAATGCGTTCTTGTTGGAAGCCAGTAGGGCCGGTGCAGATGTGATGTCGAAAGATGGGAAGTCATTTCGATACCCGAGTTACGTCGAAGACATCATGGGTCCCATGTGTTTCGATTATGGATTTGGACCTTACCGATGGGTTTGCTGTTCGGGAAATTCAGATGATTTGCAACTCACTGACGATATTGCCTGTGAGGTTCTAGAAGATATGCTTGAGTCTGCACCAGTTGAAATTCGACAGCAGCTTGTCGATAATATTCGTTGGATTCGGAGTGCTGGTACGAACAACATGGTCGTGGGTAGTCAAGCACGTATTCTCTATGCCGATGACGAAGGACGAAGACGTATCGCTTCAGCAATGAATAAGGCAGTTGGAGATGGACGAATTAGTGCTCCAATCGTGCTTGGCAGAGACCACCACGATGTATCTGGGACCGATAGCCCGTACCGCGAGACTGCGAATATACGCGATGGTTCTATTCTGACTGCTGATATGTCAGTTCAAAATTTCGTTGGCGATGCCTTTCGTGGAGCCACATGGGTTAGCCTGCACAATGGTGGAGGCGTTGGCTGGGGTGAAGTAATCAACGGGGGTTTTGGGATGCTCATTGATGGCTCAGAAGAATGCGAAAGAAAACTTCAACGAATGTTGCATTGGGATGTGAACAATGGCGTTGCACGTAGAGCATGGGCTCGCAATACTGAGGCTGAATTTGCTATACGGCGTGCGATGGATGCTGAACCTCTGCTTCGAGTGACATTACCTCAGCATGTCGATGAAAAAACTCTTGAATTTATGAGAGATGGTGGTGAATGAAAATGAAAGATATTTCGCTCGATGGATTTACGCTTACTTCCAGTGAAGTTTCACTTATTTCACTCGGTAAAACCACCGTGTCGATTTCCCCTGACGCTCTGATACGGGTCCAATCTGCACGGTCAGTAGTCGAGCGTATACTTTCAGAAAACGAAACAGTCTACGGAATCAATACTGGTTTTGGCGCCTTAGTTCACCAATCTATTTCTCCAAGTGACTTGACGAAACTCCAGGTGAATCTTGTTCGCTCTCATGCGACTGCAATTGGGGATTTGATGAGCAAGGAATCGGTACGTGCTATGATGGCGGTAAGAATTAATTCACTCGCCAAAGGAAATTCAGGAGTGCATCCGGATGTACTCAATCAACTGGTTGACTTTCTCAATTACGATATCATTCCCGCCATTCCACGCATTGGTAGTCTCGGTGCGAGTGGTGACTTAGCTCCCTTATCGCACATGGCGCTAAGTTTGATTGGCGAAGGTCATGTATTGTCTGCTGAAGGAGATTTAGAAGATACTGCAATTCAACTTCAAGAACACGGCCTAATTCCGCTTGAACTCAGGGCGAAAGATGGACTTTCCCTGATTAATGGCACGAGTCAGATTTGCAGTTATCTGTCGCTTTCAGAACGTAGGCTTGCCGATTTGCTTGTTTATGCGGATTTATGCCTTGGAGCATCGATTGAGGCACGAAAAGCCAGCGTCAAACCATCCGATAAGCGTGTACATGATGCAAGACCTCACCCCGGCCAAATTTTAGTTTCTTCCCGGATTCGAAAAATTCTTGAAAATTCCCCTATTGTCGAGTCCCATGCAAACTGTGACCAGGTACAGGATGCGTATTCCTTCAGATGTGCACCTCAAGTGCATGGTGCTGTCTATGAGCGTCTGCTATCCCTGCAATCAACACTGGCCATTGAATTAAACAGCGCAACGGACAATCCACTGATTTTCCCAGACCATGCAAATCCAGGCCCTCATGAAGTCGTATCTCAAGGAAATTTTCACGGGGAAGTACTCGCACTTACCGCCGATTCCATGGTTGCATCAATATTCGAGTTAGGGTCCATATCTGAAAGGAGAATTGATCAAATTCTTGACCCCGCACGAAGTGGATTACCGCCGTTTTTAGCAAAAAATTCTGGTTTGGAATCAGGGCTTATGATTGTCCAATATGTTGCTGGCGCTTCACTCTCTGAATTGCATGGACATGCGGCCCCGCGTACTATTTTCTCTACTTCCACATCAGCTGGCCAGGAAGACCATGTGAGCATGGGCGCCACTGCTGCCTGGAATCTCTATCAATCGACAACACGTCTAGCAGAGATTCTCGCTTGTGAATTACTTGTTGCTTGTGAAGCCTTGGAACTGAATGACACAAAACCATCTCCTTTCGTTGAAGCTCTGTATAATCGTGTACGTTCTGTGGTCAAACCTCTTGATGGTGATCGAAGTACGAGTGGCGACCTCCAGTTGATAGTCAATCAACTACTTGACAGTTCTTGGCTGGCACGTATTGAGGCGGAAAACGGTCGTTTGCCTCGTTAAAATGAAAAATATTTACTCGTCATTTCTTCCAATCCAGTGAGTTGACGAATTCTAAATCTCGCACCTGCGAGTTCCGATGCAGAGAAATCGTCCTTATTCATCTCAAGGTAAGAATCGATATCAACCGCCATTCGAACTTTTTCCTCTACAACCGCATAAAGTTGGTAGTCCTCTCCATCCTGTAAACTCATTGCTGGTTCTACCTCGGATACGTCCAAACCCATTCTCCGCCATTGAAGTATTCGCTTTCTCAATATTGATTTTGAAAATCCAATCTTAGGCAATCGCGTGAGGTGGATTAATTTTGGAGAGCCGTCATCCAATATGTCGAATTCAGCAGGTGTGTCTATTGGTGCGTCAAGAGTTTCGGTGTCTTCAGTTTTTTCAACAACCTCTGGCGCACTTTGCTCATCCAAATGAATTACGGGCGCCTCCCTACGAAGTCTAGCCAACCACAAGCTATCAAAGGCCAATGGGCGAAGTGGGACCACAATAGTCCACTGTGTTCGGTGAACAGACTCCCGAAGTGTTCGAATAAACGAAAGAACATTATCTTCACCGTGTTGAGTGACAAGCCATTCCAATCCTTCAAGCATAACGAGCCCCATGTGATGATTTAAATGGCGTTTAATGAGGTCTAATATTTCATCAAGATTCGGCCGTAATGAGCCATCAGTAACTCGTTCTGTGAGCCAATATGCCTCTACAGCGTTGATGTCAATGTGTTCCAAAAGCCTCCTATGTGGGAGCCTCGAAAGGAGAAGAATATGCTCGTTCGTCGAATGGGAATGTTTGTCGATCCAAGCCAATGTTGCATCGTCATCGATGAATTCGGTTGTGAAAATATTCCCTTTTTCCATCCCAATACCCCGCGCCATGTATGCTCTCGTATATGGGGGTTCATCATTCAAAGTCTATGAATCATTATATCCGAAGATGTACTGGGGAGAACAGGTGTGGAAATGTCCGACGAGACCAAAGAAGATATCCCTATGGCTGAATGTGGCGCATGTAGAGCAATTGTTCCGCTAAATTCAGATAATTGCGCAGAATGTGGCGTTTCATTTACTGGAGTTTCCGATGAAGCGCTGGGTGAGTGTGGTGCTTGCAAAGGACTCGTGCCGCTCGACTCAACCAAATGTCCTCACTGTGGTGCGATATTTGTTGCGGATGATGTCGTCGAGGTATTGGCGAAGTGGTTGGAAACAACCGGAATTACAATCCCTACATTGTTCAAAAAATTCGATACCAATAATGATAATCTCATCGACTCCGGTGAACTAAAAACCGGATTGCTTAGCTTGAATTTGGCAGATTTGCCTCCTTCACAAGTTGAACGTCTTGTCGAAATTATTGACGAAGACGGAGACGGTCAAATTGACCTCTCAGAACTCCATGAAACCATTACTGGAGAGAAGTTACCTACTCCTGTATCGACTCCAAAGGCTGAACCTTCTGATGAAGTTGCTGAAGTCGAATCATCTGAGGATGAAGATGACGATGATTCAAGTGATGACGATTCAGATGAAGAAGAGTCGGTTGATGATGCAGAATCAAGTGATGAAACGCTTGATGAAGAAGAACAAGATGATGATTCTGAAGAATCAATTGAGGGACCAGCTGAGGAGTTTTCCTCCGATGAGGCCCTTATGAATCTTGGAATGGCGATCGTTGACCAAGGTTTGACTATTCGTGAGGTCTTTGAAACAATGGATACCGATTCCAGTGGAATGATAATGGGGCCTGAACTGCAAAAAGGAATCGAAAAGATTCTTGGCGAACAGCTTGATTCATCATCAGCATACTCCATTCTTCAAGGCATTGATCAAGATGATGACGGCAATATAGACCCCATGGAGCTTATTGAGGCCTTGGAAGCACTCAATCTTGGTATTGAATCTGATGATTCATCTACATCGGACATGGATGATATCATTGACGAACTCGAAGACGATATTACGGATTCGGACTCAATTCTTCAACTCATTTCCGATGCGATGGATGAATCTGGAGAGTCTCCTAATTCATTCTTCAACGCTATGGATAAGGATGGTAATGGACAAGTATCAATTCAGGAATTTACACAATCAATTTCAAAACTTATCGACCAAGAGGTGTCTGAAAAAGATATCCAATCGTTCTTGAGCAGTACTGATGATGATAATGATGGTTCAATTGACATTATTGAATTTGTAAGCGCCCTAGAATCACTAGAGGATGCTGAAGAAGTGGTTGATGAAGACAGTCGTTTATCGACGAAAGAAGAGAACACTTTCCCTTCGGATTTAGAGCGTAAAATGATGAGTAAGAAGTGGAACGATGTGGTCTGGCCACTTATCCACCTTGGTTTCGGTCTCTTCATTGCAGCATGGTTGCTCAATGGATTTGGTGGAATCGGACCTCTCGGCGTGGACGGTTCAGGCGGTAATGTTGCTCTAGAAACTCCTTACCAGATTGGATTTGAAGGCATTAACGAAGGAGACATATATCCTTGTGACCCTGATGTACAGGTGGGCGAGTGCCGTAATTCACTGACTCCTTTCTCAGGCGAATCCACATCAATGCCTGCCGGTTTCTATTGGGACGGCATCATGATGATGATCTTGGGACTCATAGGCCTCACTGGCTCACTGTTCATGCATTTGTTTATTGTACGCGGATGGAGAGAACGTGTTAAGGCAATGAAGGAAGTAAACGATGATTCAGAAGAGGCACGTAACAGTACTAACGATGATGATTCACTTGAGGATTCTGATGACTCTGAAAGTGACGAAGAAATGGCTGAAGATGAAGAAGTTGAAAGCGAGGACACAGAGGATGATTCCGAAGAAGAATTCGATGATTCTGAAGAAGAGATGGATGAAGATTCTGATGAAGAAGATGACGAAATAGACATCGGATCTCACATAGGACTGGCATTTGAGGATGAAGAAGTGTTCGGGACCATCATTGAATTTGATGATGAGGAGGAAACCGTGACCATTGAGGAAGATGGTACGGGCGACCTAATTACCGGTTACCAAGAAGATATGTTCTTGGAGTGAAATTATGGCTTCAGTTGATGTTCTCGATGTACTAAAGGGGAAAGTTGCATGCCCAGTTTGCGGCTGCATAGAGCAAAAGGGTTCAATTCGCTGCTCAGAATGTGGAACTTTCCATTCAGGAATTCATCTTGAAGAAAGGGACGCACCACCTCCAGGAATAGTGAACGAGCGCGAGGTTATTGACCCAACAGTGTACTCGTTATCTGGCAATCATACTATTCCGGAAGAAGAATTTCAAGAAGTAGAAGAGATAGCATCTTGGGAGGGTGGTTCAACCGATTTTACTGTTGAAGAAGATGAAAGACCTCTTTCTAAAGTAGACCCAGATGAGCTTGATATTCCAAAGCCTGAAATTCTATCCGATTGAAAAAGAGTTTTACACTCCTCAAATAGACAAAAAAATAATTGTATTTCAAATGGAAATTAAGTAGAATACAATAAGTGAATGGTTTGGTGGGCTCGGAGAGAATCGAACTCTCGATCTTTGCCATGTCAAGGCAACGTCATAAACCCCTAGACCACGAGCCCTAGGTAACCTTGCCTGTGAAACGCTGTATTAAACCACATCGGTGAGTATAGAAGAAATCAACTGACGATCTTCGAAATACGACCACTGCAGTTGGGCTGTGAACAAGAACCTGCCATTCGAGTGCGCCCATTTTTCATTTTGATAAACTGACCATCTTTGATGGGGCCGTAAATTTTGCACTTTAAGCAAAACCCTTCAACAACTGCCATGAATTATGGTTTGGTAGCAAGTACTTGAACTTAATACTCGCATACACATCGAAGCGGGCATATTTTCGATTATTTCCCCTTCCGACCCCCCACTTGAAGCTAAAAACTCTGATTTTTTTGCACTTCGTAACAACTCGTTTTGCCAAAAACGATGTGCTGCATTCGATTTCATAGGTATTTGAACTGCACACCCAGAACCTCTCTTTTCGTTAATGTCGTATAACATACATTATACGACGAAACGTGCAACACAAATCTACTCGTTTCGAGAGTTTTGGTGAAATGATAACGATTCAAGGGGAGCTTCAAACATTCCAACCAGTGGCGGACCACCAAATACCCCCTCCAAACCTCCATCTTTGGCATCTAAGGAATCTGCGACCATCTGTGAAATTCTTTTCCATGAGCCTTTGTCTTCAAAGATGGAGTGTACAAGGAAAAGATGTTGTCCATCTATTGATTTTCCGATCCAAGCAGAGATACATCCCTTTTGTCTCCGTTTGAATTCTTGTCGCGCTTCAAGCATTCTCTTCATTCGAGCTTCTTTCCCCTTGGCTCCTGAACAAACTACAGTTTCAACAAGTACATTCTTGATTTTCATTTTAACACCTCTTGTAATGCTATTAATTTTTTAAGTTTTAGTAAAGATAAGAATGGTAAATCAGTGGTGTATGAGTTCTCCGTTTAAACAAGTCGACTTGATTGGAGGATGCGATGGTTGTAAACACCATGATTCCCAATAAGGCGTAGAAAGTACATTGAAATTGGCAACTGCTCCAACCTCAATTCGTCCGTGAACATTTCCAGACGGGTGTGGTGTAGCTTCGGAGGGATTCCGTGTGGATGCAATTAATGCTGCCAGAGGGTCTACTGAGCATCTCTGTACAAGAAGTGAACCTAAGAACGTAGGGCTAAGTATCTTGCAGTTTGGATTGAAATCTGTAGCAATACTCCAAGGCACATTCATTTCAGTTACATGATTGAAATTCGGCCAATCTGCCCCCATAGAGTAAGGAGTGCCGGGGAGAAATCCAGTTAACACATTGGCATTCTTCATTTCAATACGCACATCATCCGATGTGTAGTGAGCGTGGTCTGCGGTATCGACCTTCAGTTCCGCTGCTAGTTCTCCTCCACCGCCATCCTTGAATTCATCGATATGCATTCGAAGTGCTAAACCACCTTCTCTAGAAGCACGAAGTATCTGTTCGGATTCTTCAACATCAAACCATCCAGGTTCACAAAAAACATCCGCTGAACGAGCAAAACCTTGTTCAAGTACGCTGGGGAGTTGCTCTGATAATATTTCATCAAGATATTCCTTTGAATTTTTACCTGTTGGAATGTCATGTGCGCCTAACCATGTAATGTCCAAAGATGGCAGATGGCCCATATTTTGTAATTCGTTGGAGATTTCTAGAAGTTTTAATTCGGATTCTGTACTCAATCCATATCCGCTCTTCGCCTCCATGTGCGTAGTTCCTGATTGGAGTGCAGTCCGCATTCGTTGATACCCTAGTTGGAGTAATGTGTCATTGGACGCCTTATGTGTTGAACGGACAGTATCTTGTATCCCTCCCCCCATTGTAGAAATTTGCTGATAGGTCATTCCGGAACGCCTCCAAGACAATTCTCGTGACCGATCACCTGCCCAAAGGAGGTGTGTATGGCCGTCGACGAAACCCGGAATTACTGACATACCTTCGAGAGATACGACCTCAAAATTCGAATTGTGTTCAAATGTCGGAGATCCGTATTCCTCTTCAAGAATTTCCGAATCTTGAATTGATTCAATACAACCGTCCTGCACAACCAATCCCAACCCTGCTGGAGAAACATATTGGCCGACATCGGACATTTCAAGGCCACTCAACACCCCTTTTCCAGAGAGATGGGCCAGCGGCCCGATGTCCAAATAT
>MDSV01046738.1_pt1 | contig 41280 bp, 29 predicted proteins | sample 810851 | NCBI WGS metagenome assembly MDSV01 (sample SAMN05326640, study PRJNA326480) | marine metagenome | isolation source: seawater | place: Atlantic Ocean: North East | collected 2012 | reverse complement strand
CTACAAAAATGAATATCACGCAAAGAATCCAGTAAGCAAACCATGGCAATTCAGTTTCTACTGCTCCGATCATTCCAACAACCCCCATTCCCATCAGCAAGGGCGAGCCCCCTCCTTCTTCAAAAAGAAAAACACCTACTGCCATTCCAATAGCAGGTATAAATGGCCCGAAAGCACCTAAAAGTTCAGGAAACAAATGAGGCATCCCTTGTCCGAGTAGAAATCCAACTACAAACGCGAGTGCAGCAAAAAATATCTTGGGTAAACCCATAAACTGACTTCAAATAATCTCAATTTAAACTTTCCCTTCAAATCCAACTAAAGGGGCCCCCTTTGCTCAGACGGGGAAGCAATGGGTACCTTTGTGGTTGTATACGACGACAAGGGCACCGTAGTGCGTGTTTGATTACAATTCGGCACCGCAGTTCATGCAGTGCTTGCCTTGCGAAGGCGTCAACTCACCACAGGTGTTACAGGTACCATAGGCGTGAAGTTCGAGAACGGCCTTCTGTTTGATCATCAGCCACGCGACCCAGGCATAGGCCACGCACAGCAAGACGAACAGCCCAACGACGGCAAAGGTGCCAAGTGAAAGAAACTGAACGCTTAGAGCAAAGGCGAGGAAAACTCCGGCGGTAAATGCATAGACGGGCCATTCTAAACGCATATCTGGCGCTTCAACTGCATGTATTTGATTTGTATTCACGAATGGCTCAGTTTCCTGTGTATAACGGTAGTATCACATTCTGCACATTCAATCTCGCATGACACCAGCAAGTTTGAGCAGTTTCACATCAAGGGATGAAAGGGGGACTGTTGCCGGGTCAACGCCCTTTTCCGCAACACCGCACCACACCTTGACATGCATGTCTCGATGAGAGAGCACATGATGCACCTCACCGAGGTAACCCAAACCTTCGGCATTAACATGCTCAACCAACTTTGGGCCCCACATACCAGCCAAAATTCCTGAAGCGTCCCTCATTTCTAATTCAGGCCTGCCTTTAGAATCGATGTAAATGACACACTGCAGGTCCACTCGTTTCTTTTTGCGTTTTTTTGGTGCTGGATAGAGGTCCGCATGCTCGACACCCAAACACGTTTGCTTCACAGGGCAAACATCGCATCTTGGGCTCTTCGGGGTGCAAATGGTTGCGCCCAGTTCCATCACTGCTTGATTCCAGTTGCCCGGATCATCCGACCATAGGACCTCGTCCGCCCAACGCTGAACCTCTCGCCCTGTGGGCTCTTTAATTCCATTTTGCCGGGCCATGACCCGAATCACATTGCCATCGACGCATGCGATCGCCTCACCATGTGCAATGCTGGCCACCGCTGCTGCGGTGTAAGGGCCAACGCCGGGGAGGGTTTGCAATTGCTCTGCCGAGGTGGGTAAATCGCCATCAAAACCACCGGCTGAACTCGGGGCGCATACCACCTTGGAAAGTTGAAACAGACGCCTAGCACGGCTGTAATATCCAGCACCCTGCCAGAGAAATAGAACCTCTTCTTCGGTGGATTCAGCCATGCTTTGGACCGTTGGATAACGCTCGAAAAGACGTTGCCAGAAAATGACACCTCGGCTCACTTGAGTTTGTTGAAGGAGTATTTCTGAAAGCAAAATTGGCCACGCATCGTCCAAACGTCGCCATGGCAAATCACGTTGATGTTGGGTGAACCAAGCGAGCAAAGATTCCTGTTCCATGCTTCGGGGCATGAACAGACCTCGTGACTCAAGCTTCTGCTTCGGCGGCCGCAGCTTTCTTTGCTTCAATGGCAGCATCGTTGGCTTTGATTTGCTCCCAAACAATTTCTGCTATGTCCTTGACTTCCATTTCAGAATCAATGGCTGTGAGGCCGTCGCTGACCATGGTTGAACAGAACGGGCAACCAACCGCTACAGTTTCCGCTCCTGTTTCTGCGATTTCTTTGGCGCGGATGACGTTGACGCGTTGGTCAGCATCCTCTTCCATCCACATTTGTGCGCCGCCCGCACCGCAGCAGAACGATTGCTTACCATGCCGTTCGATTTCAATATCGACACCGCCGATTGCGTTCCTTGGTGCTTCGATTTCGCCTCCGATTCGGCCGAGGTAACACGGGTCGTGGAAGGTCACTGAAGGGTCGTGTTTTGGATCGGGGAGTTTCCCTTCTTGTTGAAGGTGGTTGATGAGTTGAGAGTGGTGCATCACTTCGATGTCTTCTCCGCCATAATCCTTGTACTCTTTTCCGAGGGTGTGGAAACAGTGTGGGCAAGAGGCGACAATTTTCTTCACGCCAATTTCTTCAAACGTAGCAAGGTTCGTTTCAGCAAGCATTTGGAAGAGGTACTCATTTCCGGCTCGTCGAGCTGAATCCCCGCTGCAACCCTCCTGCATACCGAGAATACCAACATCGAGACCTGCCTCTTTCATGACGCTGATGGTGTCTCGAGCGACCTTCTTGTTGCGTTCGTCAAAAGACGCCGCACAACCTGCGAAGTAGATGTATTCGGCTGGCTCTGCAACCTTGACGTCAAGCCCTTCAGCCCAGTCTCCACGCTCGTGAGCAGGAAGACCGTATGGATTGGAATCGGATTCCAAATTCTCGATGGTCGCCATAAGCGGCATGATGGTGTCTTCGACGCTTTCATCGAACTCCATTCGCTCCATCATCAAGTGGCGGCGAGCGTCGGTGAGTTTTGGCACATGGTCAATGTAAATCGGGCAGGCTTCAACGCACGCATGGCAGGTTGTGCAGGCCCAAATTGCATCTTCACCAAACCGAGCAATGATGTCCTGTTCTGGCGTTTCACCAGCCAACAGCGCCGTTGAGTTGTCGTTGGCATAGTGGCGTACATCATGGATGATCTGCATTGGGTTCAACGCTTTACCACTCGCATAGGCCGGACAAACATCTTGACATCGGGCACACGATGTGCAGGCCCATCCATCGATGAGGTTTCGCCAAGTTAAATCGGTGTAGTTCACCGTACCAAAAGATTCGATGTCAAGGTCGTCCAATAGAATCGCCTTACCGTCTTCACCTCGCGCTAACGGTTCCATGGTTGCCATTGGTCGAATGTCGTGGAAGAAGACGTTGGGGAAGGCCATGACCAGGTGCATGTGCTTCGAAACAGGAATCAGGAAGAGGAAGGTCGAAATTGCCAGCATGTGCAACCAGTAGGAAGCAACGACGACGTTGGTCGACGGTTCAAGAGCGCTTGCAACCCATGCCCCAATTGGCTCCCATGTTGCCGAGACGCCTTCTTCACCAGCCTCGACCACAAACGAAGTCAGGGTGATGGTCATGATGAGAATAAGAATGAAGTTGCCTTCGAGTTGAGATTTTCCCTTGAGTTTTTCAGGCGTAAAGACCACGCGCCGAAGCAATGCTGCAAAACAGCCAATCAAAGCAATGGTGTAACCCGTCTCGACGATGATGTTCCAAGGCCCTCTGATGAGATCAGGCAAAAGGGAGTGAGAAAACCAATTCGCAGTCACCAAATCAAACATATCTGTCGAGAGCATGAGGAAACCCCAGAACATCAAAACATGGATGCCACCAGCGATTTTATCCTCGAGGACACGCTTTTGACCAAGCCACCCGGTGATGACTTCTTTGATCCTTGCACCCCAGTTGTCAAACCGATCCTCAGGAGCACCAACCATCACGAGCCGTGTGGCCTTGACGACCTGATAGACGAAGAAGCCGCCAGAGATAGCACCGAGAACGAGCAAGAATACCCATCCAGGTAGAGGACCGTACGACATTGTGAGGGGATGTTCCATGATGCGTCACCAGGGAAGCAAGGCTCCCCTATCCCCCTCCAGAGAAAACCAATGCTTGAATGCACCGTAAAAATACAATCAATCACAACCATGTTTCAACAAGGGATATGAAGCGCGGGCGTGTGGTCGAACCAAGGGGGTCGGCAAATGAACATCGAAACGAGCGCCCCCGGAAAATGCATCCTGTTTGGGGAGCATGCTGTCGTTTTTGGCCAACCTGCTGTAGCGGTTGCCATTGAGCAACGAATCCATGTCAGCATCAGCCCCATCGAAGGCGAGTATTGGAAATTGGAGGGTGGGCGATTTGATTCCAAAAAACACCCCCACCTGAACATGCTCCGCAAACAATTGTGGCCGAAAGCCAAAGGTGCACCTGCCTTATCGATTGAAATCAAAGGCGATATCCCCCGTGCATCGGGGCTTGGATCTTCCGCTGCGTTGAGCGTCGCAGCTGCTGCGGCCCTTCGAGCGGCCCGTGGAAGGTGGTGCACACAATCTGAACAGGGAGACATAATTTGGACCGAAGGCTACTCCAGCCTCATCCCAGACACCGATGCCTACGCACCCGAAGAAAGTGGGCAGAGGGCCCACCTGTTCGATTCAAGCAGCCTCCATCTCACAGGTGTTGAGGCGGTGAATGCTGATGAATGTGCGCTGATCGGTCACGCCGTTGAGGCCGCAGCCCAAGGCGGCAGAGCCTCACCAATGGACGCCTCAACATGCGCTCATGGAGGTGTTGTGCTGTTAAGCGACACCATCGAGGAGGGCTCGAAGTACCTGTACCAGCGCCAACTGAGGATGGACGACGAGACGAGGACTTGGGAACTGCATGATGTTGGCACGCCCGAGGGGGCTGCCGAGGTGTACTTGGTCATCGGCAACACTGGAGTGTACGCCCCAACTTCTGAACAGGTGGCCAAAGTCGCCAAAGCCATCCAAAAGGAACCCGAGCGGATGAGGGAAATCGAAACTATTGGCATCATTGCACGCCGAGGTATTGAAGCGCTCAACAAAGGGGATTTTGACGCCGTGGGGCGGGCGATGACAGAAAACCAAGTCATGCTGCGCGGTCTGGGTGTCTCATGCCCAGAATTAGACACGTTGGTTCGTGCGGCAGCACCCAGTTCGCTTGGCGCCAAACTCACAGGTGCAGGAGGAGGCGGGTGCATGGTGGCATTGACCAGACAACCTGAGATCACACTCGAAGCGATCAAGGCAGCAGGTGGCACCGCTTTGATCTCGTCATTTGGCAACGTTGGAATGCGACTTGAGAAGGGCATTGAAGGGACTTTTTGGAACCCATTGACTTGAATTTCTCAGATTGAATCCCAACCGAATCGAGTCCATGGCGTCTGCCTTTTATTTATATAGTGGTTATATATCGCTGTCAATATGACTACTGATGAAGAACGTCTAACCGTCGTGAACGTGGTTGCCAGCACACGAGTTGCTGAGGAACTGGACCTGCCCGATATCGCAATTCAATTGAATTGTGAATACGAACCTGAACAATTCCCTGGTGTTGTGTACCGGGTCACCGATCCTAAACTTGCAATTCTCATGTTCCGCTCTGGACGTGCGGTCTGCACTGGCGGAAAGAACGAAGACAACATCCATACGGGTATCGAGCGAATGATCGACGATTTGCGCGCTGCTGGAATCGAAACTTGGGATTTGGACCAAGTGGAAATTGAAGTGCAAAACATGGTTGCAACCTACGCCCTTCACTACCCAGAAGATTACACTGGAACTGACAAATTCACTGGAGAACCCCAAGCCGGCGTTCCACGAAAGTTGAACCTCAACAACTTGACGTTCCACCTGCCTTTCGACAAAGTCGAATACGAGCCTGAGCAATTCCCTGGCCTCATCTACCGCCTCGACTATCCCAAGGTTGTCTGCCTCATTTTCGGCAGCGGAAAGATGGTGATCACCGGCGCTCGACACAAGGACGAAATCCTCGAAGCTGTAGAGATCATCAAGGACGAATTAGCGGACTTGCTTGAATACTGAATTGAATTCATCCCATTCTCCTACAGGAGAAGTGTTGATGTCCTATTGTGAAGGTGGCGTAGCATGCGCCCGAGCATCCTGCGAGCAATTCCGGCTTTGTCGCTGGTGCTCTTGCTGTTTTTGAGCGTGCAAACGCCGCTGTTGCAAAGCGTGCTTGAAGAGGAAAAAAACACCCTCCAAACGAGCAACCAAGACCCGGGCGTCAGCGATGTCCCAGTTTGGAGAGTTGGGGATAAATGGGTCTACGCGGGCACCTTTGACCCGACCCTGTTGGTGACCAACACCGGCGTCCAAGCCACCGTCGGTGAAATCTATGGCGATACAACCACAGAAGTGCTCGGCATTGCTGAACAAAACGTCGACAACATGACCGTGCTGGCTTACACGCTTCGATCCTCAGCAAACTTCGACAAATCTGGAGTCTCGCTCGAAGGGTACGGCGGCAACGTTTACATCACCTACAGCCAAACTGAATACCTCCGTGTGAGCGATCTTTCAAGCCTTCGAAGTGAACTTGACATGTACATCCGTTTCGTACCCTACGGCATTTCAAGCCTTACTCAAATATTGGGCGACATCACCATCACGACAACCTACAGCCCGGTCTCAGAAACTTATGATTTCCCACTGCGAGTGAACGAGCAATGGACCACAACAACAACCTCCTCGGCACAGTGGTCGGGTTCGAGCGATTACATTACGCCGTTCCCCCCTCCAGAAAGCGACACAAACAGCACCACTTGGGAAGCCATCAGCGTGGGTAAGCCAAGGAACAGTTTCGGCCAAACCATCGGCTATGGTGGATGCAACTCGTCCTATGAGTTGCAATCTGTGGACAGGGATGGCTCACCAACAGGCTACAGATGGTATTGCCCAGAAGTTCAGAATTATGCATGGCTCCACACCGAAGACGACATCGGTCTGACGATTGACTTCCGACTCAAGCGCTACATCCCAGTGGGCGCTACAGGCGTCGACGAGTACAGCAATCCCGGTTCCCGCGACACGTGTTTGGCGGTTGAATTGGAAAATCCAATCACAGCACTCAACTCCCCGATGGGGGTGTGGGTGAATGCTTCAAGCGCTTGCTTTGCTGACACCACGAACCTCGATATTGAACTGCGTCACGAACCAGAGAATTCAGTCCAGACTGCCACAACTGCGAGCAACGGAAGTGCATTTTTCGTGGTCAATGTTGGTGATGCAAGGGACCCTTCTGCAACCTTACTCGATTGGGCGAGCCACGGCATTGTCGCCCGGATAAACCCGGCCAGTCAATCACCAACATCGATTGTTGGTGCGGCTACAGTCACCCTGGATGAATTCATCGTCGGATTAGATCTGATTGCTAGTGAAGAGTTTGCAAAAGTGCTACGAAACCGAAGTGGTGTCGTCACGGAATTGAACTCTCTTTCTGGTTGGAATGTCCTCCCAGGGGATGAATTGCAGATTGAAGTGGGCGTCCAAAACCGGGGCATCACCACCTCCACGACGTCTGTGATAGCCCTCACTGGTCCCGACGGTCAAACCAACGACTATCCGCTTCCACCCTTGGCGACTTATGCAGCTCACAAAGTCAACTTCAGTTGGATTGTTCCTCCTGACCAGGCGGTTGGGATCGTGCCAGTGACATGGGAAGCGGACCCCGATGATGTCAATTCGGCTGACGTGAACGAAGCCAACGATGTCGCCCAACTTGGAATGTTTGTTGGGCGTTTGCCAACACCAGTGCTTGAAAACATCAGTGCGTTGACCCTTGAGCAAGTCACCTTAAGTGCAGAACAAAGTTTTGACGAAGACGGAGGGGGGGTCACTTGTGAATTTGAAATTCCTTTCGACGATGGTACACGGACCTGGGAATACATCACAATCCCCTCAGAGGACTGCAGTGTCAACTGGACATGGATGGATGATGGTGATTACCCCGTTCAGGTGACCGTCATTGACGAGGAACGAGATGAAACTCAATCCACCCTGTTGGCCTCGATTGGCAACCGGGCTCCGAAAATTGAAATCCGAAGCGCGCGAAGTGAGGCAAAGGTCGAACACCCCATCACCCTCTACGCCTACGCCAATGATTCAGATTCCGAAGATGCATGGCCCGGCGTTGTCGACGTGTTTTGGCCTGACGCTCTCTGTCAAGAGGGGTACTATACGAGGGTGTGTACCACCACCGCCCCTACAGAAGGCTGGCATACATTCACAGCTGTTGGAACCGATGACGATTCAACCAACACAATGGCAAGCATCGACATCAAATTCACCAACATCGCACCTCATGGAACCAGCATTGCGCTTCTGGTCGATGATACATTTTTGGAAAGCGATGAGCAACAAATTTGGCAATTGGATGAAGATGAGATTGTCAACGTTCGCGGGCAAGCCTTGGATTCGATTGATGACTTAGAATCACTGACCCATACCTGGTGGCCAGACGGTCAGGAACCATCACTGATGTACACCTATGAAGGCCGAGTGTCCAATTTCCCAATGATGTGGTCGACTTCTGGACTCCACACAATCCGTCTCGAAGTGAGCGATACCGATGGTGAATCAAGTGCCATCAATGAACGATGGGTCAACGTACGAAACGTACCGCCGGTCATTGAACCACTGGTTTCGATCCTTCCAATCGCTGAAGGTCAAGCCATCACCATCACGGGGAACGCAACCGACACGCCCAGCGATCGAGCCTCACTTGTTCGATGTTGGGACGTTGACCCCGGCATCGATAGCGATGATTTTGGAGGCGCAGACGATGATTGTGACATCACTGGTGATGTCCTGACCTACGCTTGGAACCGCAGCGGTAAGCACACCATCATTTACCACGTCACCGATGATGATGGGGCACAAACCAGTGAGGTGCTTACCGTCGAAGTGCTCAATATGCCACCTATTGTTCGGTTGCAAAACCTTGCATGTAGGGCTTACCAAACTTGTGTGATGAGTGCAGAGCAAACCATTGATTCTGCGAATGACATTGGCACGCTGACCATTGTATGGGACCTCGACATCACCGTTGACAGCAACGGAGATGGCATCAAAGACAACGACGCTGACCTCGTCGGAACAACGGTCCAGCATATGTTCCGCACTTCAGGTAAGGTTCGGGTCAAAGCCATGGCTTGGGACGAAAACCCCGAACGACCTGGCCAAGCCACGATGGTGATTGATGTGGCACCACCAGAACGCAACTCAATCGAACAAATCAGCGCCGGCTTGATCGGTGAAGAAGCAAATTCATTGGCTCAATTTGGACTCCTGATTGGGATTCTGTTGTTGCTTGCTTTGCTGACTCGAAGGCGGAAAGGCAGCTCGGATACGCCATGGTCTGCATCGGAAAACGACATGCTTGACGATGTCTTTGATACCCCTTCCTTGGTCGAACAAGCTCAGGCACGTAGACCATCCGCCCCCCCGAATATGGCATCTTTTGCCTCGCCTGAACCGTTGCCAGTTCCGCAACCAGAAGTGGCTGCAAAACAACCTGAATTTGAAATAAAAACAACATCAGAAAACGACTTGGAGGAACCACAACAAGGCCCGCCATTGCCCGAATCTGGCTTACCTGAAGGGTGGACTATGGAACAATGGGGCCATTATGGCCATCAATATGTGGCCGCTCAGGGCTCTCAAACGATGACATTTTCCGAAAATGGCACGGAACTCAAGTAGGAGTACCGCTTCGGTAAACCATGACTCAACTCCGGCCGATTGTCTTTGGCTTGATTTTCTTGATGTTCGCCTCACCGTTTGGTGCGTATGTCACCTCTTCCAGTTTCCTTGACGACGAGGCGCAGGTGAGTCATGCTGAAGGTTGGGACAAGGACATCGATGTGCCCACATGGCGCATAGGTGATGAGTGGGTTTATGACACGAAATTTGACGTGGCACAACTCATCGCCCAAGCGAATGTTTCCGCAAGCCTCAACACGTTAACTGGGGAAACAACCTATACGGTCTCTGATATTCTCTTCACCACCGTGGATGGGGTTCAAACACTTGCTTACAAGTTGGAAATAAGCGGTGATTTCACTTCTGGCAACAGCGGAGCCACCCTCGAAGGGGTCAGCGGACGGTTGGACATTGGCTACGAGGGCGAAGATTTGATTCGCGTTCGCGACCTTGCCGTCATCAATTCCGAGTTTACCTTGGATGTCAAATTCCGCCCGTTCAACCTTGGTTTCCTCGAACAGGACATTGCTGAAATCACATTCGATACTTTTTATGATCCACCAAAGGAGAAGTATGACTTCCCCGTCCATCTGGGCGACCAATGGTACATGCCTTTCCAATCTGGAACTGGAGTCACGGGGTCATCGGATTACTTCGACCCGAGCGAATTTGACACGGCAGGTGGGGAAAACAACAGCTGGCAGATCACAGCAAACGGGATCCCTACTGACGGGGCAAACAACATTCAGTACACCGGATGTGACGATTCATACAAAATCAACGAGGTCAACGAAACTGGCGTTTCACTCGGCTACAACTGGTACTGCCCTGCGGTCAGATACAATTCGTGGATCTCAGTTACGAATGCGGCTGGATTCACCATAGACTGGTTGCTCAAAGAATACAACCCCACTGACTCTTACGGGGTTTCTGCAAGTTCAACACCAGGAACGCGCAATGTCGAAATTGATGTGGATATGCAACTCTTAGCAACGCTCCCGGATTCCGAGCAGACACTCACTGCGACCTATCTCACCTCGCCCGGTGCAACGCCTCAGGCCAATAAAAACTTGCAAATGCGCTATGAGATCAACAGCGAACTGGCGAGTCCAACCACCGATGGAAATGGGGAAATCACCTACATTCTCAACTCTTCAAACCAAATCGACACCACGCCTTCAAGCGATGATTACACAAGCAACGGAGTCATTGTCTGGGACCCAGCCACCGAAATCATCGGAGCGACAACCATCGTGATTGATTTGTCCGTTGTTGGCGTTGATCTGGTCGCCAAAGCTGATTCAATCATCGTCAGTCGCACCAGAGACGGCGAAACTTCAATCCTGAGCCGGGTCACCGGATACGGCGCTTTGCCTGGTGACTTAATCGGGTTTTCAATCCCAGCACAAAACCGAGGGGTATTGACTGCACCCGCTACGCAAATGGAAGTGACAACACCTGATGGAACGACCATTCGAGAGAACATCCCATCAATTCCATCCTACAGCGAGGCTCGAATCGATGTGAACTGGACGGTCCCCGCTAATGCAGCGATTGGGAACCAAACGCTTTCCTTCACAGTCGATCCTGATGAAACGGTTACAGAGGATGCAAACCGCAGCAACAACGATGCACAAATCAACCTCTTCATCGGGCGTGCCCCAACAGCAATGGTCGATGTGGATGACAGCAAACTCACCTTCGAAAGCATCACCCTCAACGCCACCGAAAGTTTCGATGAAGATGGTGGTGATGTCGATTGTGTGTTCGAGATTGAATCACGTCCTGGTCTGATCGATGTCATCGAAGCACCCGACTGTTGGACTCAATGGAATTGGACCGACGATGGCGAATGGGCAATCAAACTCATCGTTACTGATGAAGAACTCGATACGGACATTATGATGTTCAACGTCACGGTTCTCAACCGCAACCCATACCTCAACTTGTCTCTGGTGCCAAGCATCGATGTGGAAACTTCGGTGACCGTCGATGCAACGGACAGCGGCGATATTGATACCATTTCACCTTCAGGACAGCAAGTCAGCATTTCATGGCCGGGAATGGCATGTGAAGAGGGATTGACTCAACCCACGTGCACCTTCACCCCAATGGCAGAAGGCATGATGATGGTCACTGCCGTTGCGACGGACGATGACGGGGCGACCACGACGATTGAAGCACCGCTTGATGTGCTCAACATTGCTCCCACCCTTGCCAACCCAGAACTCTGGTACGGCGGCTCTAACTTAACCGCAGTCAATGGCGTTTGGACTTTGGATGAAGACCAAGTGGCCCTCTTACGCATTGGGGCGGACGATACCCTCTCAGATCGAGATCAGATCAATGTGGAATGGACACCGTCTGACCGAGATCTAAACTGGACTGAGACCACACGAGGCCCAGCATCGACTGCGACTGTTTCGTGGGCAACATCTGGACTCCATAACATCTCAGTGGTTGCGTATGATGACGATGGAGAACAATCCGTTGTTCGCACCGCAATGGTCGATATTCAAAATGTAGCTCCAACCATCACAGGGCTCGGTTCCGACGTCCCCATTCTTGAAGATGCGAACGTCACCTTCTCGGCTCTTGTCGATGATACCGCTTCTGACATGGACTCCCTTGTTGTGTGCTGGGACATGAATGGGGCTGTCGACAGCAACAGCGATGGGAACCCTGTCAATGATTGTGAAATGCAAGGCCTTGAAATCACCGCATCATGGGCAACTCGGGGTATTCGCCAGATCACGGCTACGGTGACTGACGACGATGGAGCACAGGCTCTGACATCGGTGAACGTGAGCGTTCAAAACCTACCGCCATCGGCCACAATTACCAATTCCACAAGCGTCATCTCCCTCATGGAAGGTGACAACATCACGCTTTCGGGATTGACATCTCGAGAGACCATTGGTGACAAATTAACGCTGATCTATCAATGGGACAGCAGCCATTACGACGCCGATCTCGATGGGGTAAAAACTGGCGATGTTGACTTCACTGGACCAATGTACACAATCGAAGATCTTCCTCCGGGTCAGTGGACGGTTCAATTAACCGTCATTGACGACGATGGTGAATCCTCGATGGCGAGCATTCAACTCACCGTCACGGAACGGCCGCCCGATGGCATCATTGAATCGGTGAGCGACGTCATTGGTACGGTGCCAACCGCAATCATTGGAGCGCTCGCAATCCTCGTTGTGCTTCTTGCCGGCTTCCTTTTGCTCACTCGTAGAAAGGGTGGCGCTAAGGACGAACACTACTCGAATTTCTCGGCCATACCAACTGGTGAGCCTCCGGCCCCGGTCATGGGCACTGCTCCTCAAGAGAGCACCTCCATGTACGCAGAACAAAGTGCTCCACAAGACATCTATGCCCAAGCAGGGTATCCGGCTGCAGCCACACCAGTGGTCAGTGCGGAGCAAACCTATGCACCTGTGCAAACGATGGCCCCTGCTCAAACAATCCAGGAAGACCCATTCGCAGCCCTCGTGAGCCCCGCACCGGTTGCTGTTGAACCAGCACTCACTTCCCCTGCCCCTGCCCCAGTTGCAAGTGGCCCACCCTTGCCCGCCGGCGGACTTCCAGAAGGTTGGTCGATGGAACAGTGGAATCATTACGGTGCACAGTATTTGGCAGCTCAACAAGGCCAAACTGCAGCGATTCAACCGGCAACTACTGATACACCGTCGTCACCTCAAATGTCAAACCTCTCAGGATTGCTTGACGATTTTGATTTGTGAATGGTGGAAAGATGGTGAGTCTCTGGCAATTTTTCGGCCTGCCAGACCCTGAAGCTGGCCAAGGTAGCCAACGATCGAAACCGGTGCTGGCCGCCCCAGCCGAACCCGTGAGCATTCAGCAGCACATCGCGCCTCCTCCAGAGGCGAAGCTCATCAGCGCAGAAGCCCCAAAGTCACCAGAACCAGTTGGTGTCAAGCCCCCCCGCAAACTTGTACCGTTAGGCTGGCAGGGCCCTGTGACCGCCGATGGTGAACCATTCCACGACTTGGGGGCGTTGCATCAACCAACGCCAACCCGTCCCAACAGGGCTTTGAGGTACGTTGCCCCCGATTCAATGAACCGCATTCCAACGCGTGAAATTGGAACGCGGGTGCTTCAAGGTGATACTGTCATTGTCGATCTTCGACCTCTCGTTCACATGGACACGCATCAAACCGTTTGCCGTAGAGAATTAAAGCAGTTGAGCGATGAAGTCGGCGTTGGTGTGTTCGCCCTTGATGCCGAAGACAAACTCTTGCTTCTTCCAGGTAACGACGTTGTTGTCGACGTCTACAGTCACGAATTGGGACTGGGGAACTTGTTGAGTTTGTGAATTATCGGCGGCTAATTTATACCCTACAAGTTGGGTGTAATTATCAATGAATAAGTACTCGGATTTTAGGGCCACCTCAACTGGCTCCTATTTGGCGTTGTACTTTGCTTCATGCATCATGAACGCGGCTTTCCTCCTCGTGTTTGCTTGGCATTTATTGACAAGATCGTTTTATTTTGACATGCTGGTTGAACAGTACACATCGCTGGCCTACGTCCTCATTGTATGGGTTTGCCTTGGTTGGTTGATGGCGCTGGTCGCAGCGATTGGATTTGATATTTTGCCGTTGATTCACGGGTCATCACCCTTTGAAGAAACGACCATGCGTCAATTTTGGATCCTCAATGTCACGGGTCAAACCGTGCTTATCTTTTCGACCTTCATGAAAAGTCTGGAGGGAATTGAAGAATTCTCCACTGTCGGCATTGTATTGCTTTCTCTTGGTGTTATCTTGCTCGGTGTGCCTGGCCGCCGCCTCTACCAAGAATCGAACAGAAAGAAAAATAACGATGAGGTTGGTATCGTGTCTTTGATTCCCGGCCTTATATTCCCATTTTTCGGAGGGACCATCATTGTATGCTGGCTGTTAAGAGACACCATGGGTGTGCTAGAATTAGGCCGTTCCATCATGATCATGCTGTACCTGCTGATCACCGTTGCCATGATCGTAAGTCATTTCAATCGCCGGCTCAATTGGAACATTATTGAACCCTCAAAAATTCCACTTCGCTTTGGGATCTTTTTTGTGTTCCTTGGCCTTCATATCCTTTTCAGTTTCCTTGCAGCGCGTGAAGCCTCTGAAACTCTCACGCTGCTGGGACTAATGAAGGACTACTCACTGGGCATGGCGTTCTTCTCTGCGTTTTTCGTTTGTAATCCTCTGGGAGTGGCGAAGAAAGCCTTCATGCATGGAGGAATGGCTCATAACAGACTCGTTTTTGCAGCATTGTGGACGCTACCGTTTTGTTCCTTCCACGCGTTCAATTCAGCGCAATATTCTGAACGAATTGGCATCCCAGGATACGTGACCTTCTTGAGTACGACTGCAATCCTCGCAGTTTGGGGTTATGCCATTTACTTGCATGAAGACCATCTGCACATCAATATACACAAAAGGCGGTCAAACTTCCTGTTTATGGCCATTTTCTCAATTGGGTTCATCGCCATTCAAGTTTTGTTTGTCAAAAATTGGATGAATTGGGGGTCAACTGCTCTTGAAGAGAGGATTTGGTTTTGGCTTATTCCAGTTGCTTCAGCCATGATTGTGGTTAAGATTCTACGTCAGACCGTATTAAGTCTTGACACATGGCACAAAATTCCGATGTTCTATGGTCGCTACATGCAAGAGAAGTCACACGAGTGACCCGAGGATGTCCATCACCTCTTGAGGGATTCCGAGCACCGTTGTTTCTGAACCATCAACGAGTTTTGCGTGAGCGCCCATAGGCCCAGCAAGGTCATAGCCGCCTGCTTTCCCTTTCCAAGACTCGTTCAAAACCAATTCAACAAGCGCTTCATCGCTCAATGCTTCGATTTCAACAACCGCATGCTCAACGAAAAAATTCCATTGCCCCCGAACCATGATCCCCCCAGCCGACCACACTTGATGCCGTCGACCCGATAAGCGATGAAGCATCGATGCTGCTTCAAGAGCGTCACTCGGTTTTCCAAGAATCAAATCGACTTCATCTGGATCGGCAAGTACTGTGTCGCATACAAGAACAACATCAAAGGGGTGATCTTGGGGGACTGCTTTTGCCTTTTGCTGACAAATGGAGAGCACCTTTTCAGATACAGAACCAAAGGAGGACGGAGTTTCATCAACACCTTCGAGGCCCTTGCATGTTGCATTGGCGACCACAGCCTTCACCATGGCTGCTCGACGAGGCGATTGTGAAGCAAGCCAAAGGGAAACCATACGACGTCGTGTCAAGTCAGGGGGGGCTATGCTTTACCCTTTTCATCAATTTCACAGGTCCCATTCCATTCTAAATGAGGGAGAGGTTCAAGAATCGACCCGTTATCCAGCAAACGGTGCCGGCATGAGCGATGTAGAAAGAATCCCAACTCACATTGAAGGATTGGATGAAAATATGCAGGGTGGTGTTCCGCAAGGCCACATTTGTATCGTGGCCGGAGCATCGGGTGCAATGAAGTCCAGTCTCACCTTTTCAATGCTCTACAATGCCGTTCTCTATGGAGAAACCAGCGGGATCTATGTGACCCTCGAACAAGGGAAAGACTCCCTGCGTTCGCACATGGCCAACATGGGCATGAACGTCGATGATGCTCGTGTTCGAAATCGAATTGCAATTATCGATCTTTCCGACCTTCGCGTCGAACTTGACAAGCAGGGAATGAGTGACCGCGTCGATTGGATGGGGCAACTGATCAAGCAACTCACCTCATACCGCGAAGCAATTGGATTCGAACTGCTGGTTTTCGACTCCCTAGGCGCATTTTTCACCCTCACCAAGATGGAAAACCCTCGAGATGAAATTTTCCGATTGTTTGAAGCTGTACGCCGCCTAGGCCTCACCTCATTCTTTATCTGTGAAATGACCGGAGAAGACCACAAACAATTCGGCGAATATGGGGTTGAAGACTACCTTTCCGACGGCGTCCTGCATTTGGTCATGGAACGATCGGGTGACGATGTCAACAGAAAGCTCGGAATTGTCAAGATGCGACACCCCCGACACTCCCTTGGCTACAAGCCATTCAACTGGAAGGAAAACGAGCAACGGTTCACGATTCTTTGATTCCTTCACTCAACGGTCACAGACTTGGCGAGGTTTCTCGGCCGGTCGACATCGCACCCGAGTGCAAGCGCAGTGTGGTAGGCGATCAGTTGAAGAGGAACGACCGTCAATAGTGGGGAAACGAGATTGTGAACGGGTGGAACAGCGATGCACACGTCACCTTCTTCAGCTATTTCGTCGCCTTCTTCGTGAATGAGAATGATCTTGGCACCGCGTGCTCGGCATTCATGAATCGCAGAGACGGTTTTTGTTTTCACATGGTCATTCGGAGCAATGAACACGACCGGACTGCCTTCTTCGAGCAAAGCGATAGGGCCGTGCTTCATTTCTCCCGCAGGGTATGCCAAGCATGGGATGTATGCAATTTCCATGAGTTTGAGGGCGCCTTCTTGTGCCACGGGCGCAGAGATTCCACGGCCGAGGAAGAGCACGCTTTTGGCATTCTTGACAAGTTCGACAGCCTCTTGAATCGGTCCTTGTTGTTCCAGGTATTCCTCAACCAAATGCGGAACTTGCTGGAGGGCGTGAATCAATTCAACACCTCGCTCCTTGCTGATGTTGCGAGAGCGCCCAATTTGAAGGGCGAACATCGACAAAGCAGCCACCATGTTAGAGAAAGCCTTGGTGGATGCAACAGCTTGCTCTGGCCCTGAATGAATGTAGACGCCTTTACCGCACAGTCGAGCAATGGACGACCCCACGACGTTGACGACACCGTGAACGCTCCCACCCTTGAGTTGGATTTCTTTGATTGCAGACAACGTATCTGCTGTTTCACCAGATTGTGTAACTGCAAAGTGCAAAGCACTTGGATTGATGACCGGGTCATTATGTCGAAATTCGCTTGAGATGTGTGCCATTGCGGGAATACGTGCTAATTTCTCGATCAGCAATTGTCCGATCTCTGCAGCATTGTAGGAAGTTCCACAGCCAAGAAGACGTACATGGGGGATCTTAGCAAGGTCGCTTGGTGAAAGATTCAAGCCACCAAGTCGGCCACTGCCTCCTGCCCTGTCGAGGCGTCCATTGATGCAATGGCGAAGGGCATCTGGTTGCTCATAGATTTCCTTGAGCATGAAGTGGGGGTAATCGCCCAATTCAGATTGACCCCATTCGGATTCGAGCATGGTGCTCTTTGTTTGGCTCTTGCCACCTTTCAAGGTGGACAACTTGATTGAAGTTGAGGTCAGTGTTGCAAGGTCACCATCTTCGAGGTAAATCACCTGTTGAGTGTGACCAGTGAGAGCGTGGGGGTCGCTTGAGACAAACATCTCTTCGACGCCTTGCCCGATGATGAGCGGCGAGCCGTTACGAGCGCATACAATGGTGTCGTGATCCTTGAACAGCGCACAGATACCCCAAGTCCCTCGAGCCTGGGCTAGGGCGCGGCGAACTGCTTCCTCTGGATTGTCATCCACTGATAATTCACGTTCGATGATGTGAGCTAATGCCTCTGAATCAGTTTCACTGGCCAGCGATACGCCCTGAACTGAAAGGGAAGCACGCAGCATCCTAGCGTTTTCGATGATGCCATTGTGGACGATGACAACCTTACCGTTTGCTGAAGAATGGGGGTGAGCATTCTCATCGGTCACTCCCCCGTGGGTGGCCCAACGTGTGTGAGCGATGCCCATTTTTCCTTCGACAGTTTCGGGCAGGATTGAGCGTAACTCTTGGACCTTGCCAACTTTCTTGTGGATGCTGATCGAGCCATTTTTCACAGCAATTCCTGTTGAATCATAGCCACGGTACTCCAAGCGTCGAAGTCCTTCCACAAGCAATGGGGCGGCTTGATGAGGGCCGATATAACCAAAAATTCCACACATGGTAACGACCTCAGCACGACACCGTTTCGGAGCATATGGGGCAAGACACCTTGCGCAAAGTCATGTCTTTGACAACGAACTTCGCACCGCAATTTGAACAGACAACGTCGCGCTGGGGTGGGGCGATACCGGGGAGGGGAGGTAGGCCGTCCAACGCCGGCAAACCACCAGGTCCAACAAGAGGGAGGGGTGGTAAATCTCCCAAGCCAGGTAGCGGTGGTAATTCAGCAGGTGCTGGAAGTGGCAAGTCGGGCGCCGGCAGTGAAATAGGTGGCATTTTTTCGGCAATTTCAGCAAATTCTCGCTGCTGTTTTCGCTGCATACGACGGTTGAGCCGTGCGTTTCCTTCACCAGACTCCGCCTTAGCCTCAAGACTGTCAGCAAGGCTTGGTTCATCATCGGCCATGACTGCGACAGGAGAAGTTTCTGTGACAAGCAAATCTTCCTGCTCGGTATCAATAGCGAGCAGAGGGCCCTCGTCGTCTTCAGGTTCAATCATGATTTCAATGCCATCATCGCTTTCGCTTACAATGACCGTTGCAATATCTGCTTTCTGTTCCTCACGCCGCGCTCGTCGGATTGAAATGACAATCGTCGTCAAGAACAGCATCAAAGTCAAGCCAACTGCTGCTAAAATTGTAATTTTCATTTGCTGGGAACCAGGAAGTGGTGCAAGCAGAGCGTCCAACACCGAGCGGTCATCATCAATCGGTCCGCTGTCACCAGAAAGTGAAGCAAGGGTGCGCATTTTGAGAGATCCCGATGCCGTTGAAAGCATGATGATACCATCATTTTCCATTCCCGCATAGCCTTCCAAAAAGCCCTGAGCCATCAAATCAGACATTCCCTCAATCGCCTCGTGCTCGCTGTTGGTAAGCAAGCCATAGCGCGTTGTAGGTCCGTAGGTGTTGATTTCGTCGTACATCACCTGAATGCCCTGTGAAGAGGACTGGAGGTGAACATTCATCACGCCCGGCGCATCGATTCGAGAGGGCTCGTCAACGCTCCAAGCGTTATCTGTGACCGCATAAGCAACCTTCGCGTCCCGACCTCGTCCTTCAATCCATGCTGCGGTAAGGACATCGTCCTCATCTTGTTGAGTCACAATCAAATTGGCGTTTGAAGCATCATCACCAATCGAAGATTGGAAATTCCACGAGGCAAGGGTTGGATCTCCATGAGTGTACATCAAACCGACCCGATCAATACCGGTTACATCGTCGCGCATTTCTTGATAGATGATGTGCAAATTTTCGCTTCCATAAGCAACAGCAAGCGGATCACCTTTGGAAGGTCGAATATCGATATCTGAAAGAACATTGATTGGATTGCCCCAACTTGTTGGGCTGTCTGGGTTGTTGGAAACCAGTGTGAAAATTGAAGTGACATCTTGCCATGAACCAGAAGTTGCAATGTCTCGATGGTAACCAGTTAGCACCATCGTGCCTTCATATTCTGTTAACGCAAGGCCCCAGTAGGACCCTTCTGACAACTTTTGGGCAGGCATTTGGTAATGAACTGGAGTGATCATTTCGACTTTGGAAAGCGAAGTCATCCCGATGTTGGTGAGCGTGTATCCATCCGCACTGATGCTCTTGCGAGTCCATGCAGCGTGTATTGCCCCGTCTTCACGTTCCAGAACAGCAAGTTCACCGCCCCACATATCTTCGAGCAACAAATCAGTTTGAACGGACATCGAAGCTGTGATGCTTCTGGCGTGCAACTCGCCATCCACGGTGGTGAACAGCAAAGCGCCATCCTCGAGTCCAATGAAATCGATTGGCACCTCCCCATCAGACAAATCGATGCTCACTTGAGATCCAAGGGATACATCGTCGATGACGAGCGTAAACCGATGGTCGCTGAATTCTGCTTCGACGCCGTCTCCAAACAACAGCGCCCGGAATTTGACGGCCTCTGTGTCTTCACTAGGCAGCACATCGAAACTGACCACCCCATATCCTGAACTTGTGTCAGAACCGGGAACAACGAGGAGATCTTCCTCCCCAAGTTGGGACCATCCGTCTTCTGTCCATCGCTCCAATTTGATATCGAGGTCAATCGCATCTGTTTTGCCAAGGTTGTCAAGGCGAAGGCGAACCGTGTATGGTTCATTTGGAACAGGGATATTCGGAATGCTCGTTACCGCCCCGGGTAGGAAGCGGAGCATGGCTTCAACGGGTCGCTCTTCGACCTCGAACGAGAAGGTGTAAATGTTGTTTTCAGGGGTTGGATCTGCGTGTTGGCCGGTCGGATCGATGGTGACCGAAACTTCTTGTTGTCCGGGCTCCGTTGCCCACCAGTAGAGTGTGATTTGTTGGCTTTCTCCTTCATTGAGAATGGAAATCCTTGTTTCTGAAGGGTATGTTTCAGAATTAGATCCTTCGGCATCGAGGCGCACATACACATCGGTTGCGTCTAAATCACCCACGTTGGCAATGGTGAAATCGATTTCCAAAACAGTACCTGCAACGGCTGAATAAACTGGAAGGCCTTGATCCATGATTTCAACAGATCCTTGATAGACGAAATCTGGAGCGGCAGGCATATTGTCAATGATATAGGTGCGGCGTATTGTATCCGTGACAACCCCACTTTCGTTGACCATTCGGAAACTCAAGCGATGGGAACCGTCTTCCACACTGTTGGAGTTCCACGTGAACGACCAATCTTGCGAACCGACTTCCATGAACTCAAGCTCTTCACCCAATGCCCATTCACCACTGTCAACTTTGAATTCAAGCCGATCTGGCTCGAGACCTTCCGCGGTTCCGGTAAATTCGACTGAACCCGTCAGTGCTGTTCCTACCGCAGGCCCTGCGAGAGTGACCACCATTCTGGCCAGATTGACGAAGCGAGCATCGATTGAAGATTCTGCGCCTTCATCGCTGATTGCCCTGGTGAGGATGAGTACGTAGTCTTCGTCTTGACGGATCCAATCGGATTTCACGGACACATCGAGGAACCAATTCTCAACACTGCCGCCCGCATCGACCCAGCCCTGTAATTCTCGTACTGTTCCAGATTCTAGATGTTGTTCAATGCGAACCTGAACGTCATCATAGGGACCATCATCTCCATCGACTGCAGTGCCCGAGATTCGGGCTCTGTCCCCTTCAACCCACCACGTCCCATTGGTTGGAGTTTCCATGGTCACGTGGTCACCAGTACCGTTTCCAGTCGGTGGTGGATTGATGACGCCGCCGCCTTCAAGGGGCGTACATGAGCGTTCGAGTACAGTGTCGATGGCGCAAGAGGCATCGATCAAACCGAAGCCCCAATCTGAGTTCCAACGGTCGGAGATCGAAGGTTCGCTGGCGCTTCCTCGTTGTTCAGAGGAATTGCGAAGGATGTCCTTGATTTCCTGAGGACTTAGCGAAGGTTCGGCTTGAAGCATGGCGGCAACAACGCCGGAAGCGATGGGCGTTGCCATGCTTGTTCCATCCTTTTCATCGTAGTCGTCGTCGGCGAGTGGACGGCCTGGTTGGCCGGGGAAGGACGAGCCCGTTTGTGCCGTAGCAGACATAATCCCCGAACCAAATGACGTGATGTCGGGCTTCAGTTCATCCCATTCATCGTCGTCAGCATCGTCAAGACGAGGACCGGTATTGGAGTAATCTGCGACGTTATCATTGGTCCGGTTGATGGTACCGCGGTCTGTTGCTGCACCGACTGAAATCGCTCGGTCAGCGCTTGCGGGCGATGGGACTCTGTTCGAGCCATCGTTCCCCATGGCGACGACGCAGACGATTGAGGCATTGACTGCGTCATTGACAAGACGAGCTTCGGCACCAGAACCATTGTCACCCTGATCGCCTGGATTGAGCGGTGAAGAGGCGGACCCATAGGACATTGAAGCCACTTGAATTCCCCGGCTGGATGCGTTATTTCCCCAGTCGGTGTTGGCATTGTTGATGACCCATTGAAGGCCGTTAAGCGTCGCTTGTGAGTTCGTTCCTCCGGCGTCGGTCAACACCTTGACATCGACCAGATAAGCCCCCGGTGCGGTGCCCATGTGAACGCGTGATGAATCACCGGTTCCAACGACGGAGCCCGCAACGTGTGTTCCGTGGCCGTTTCCGTCGTCCGGGTCTTGTGTGCCGTCGGTTGCACCTGCGGAAGAGGTGGCATCGTATCCAGCAACCCACTTTTGATCGTCGTACGAGGTTGGATCTTGGTCTGGCTCATCGTCAATATCGTCAAAATCATTGAGCGAACGGTGCTCGTTGTCGACCCCAGTATCGAGCACTGCGACAACCACATTTTCACCGATGTAATCCCGCTCATATGTGGTTTGTGAGTACACTTCCGATGGCCGAGCCCTTGCCGCTTTAGCAGCGATATCGTTGAAAGGAATCATGACGTTTTGCATTTCGATGACGACAACGCCATACGACGCATAGATGTCCATAAGTGCACTAATTGGAACATTGTCAACAGCGACCGAATCGATGTCATCGAGCACCTGGAACCAAGCACCCTGTTCTTCTCCAACCCAGCCGTGAGCACCAAGAATACTTCGCAATGTTTCGATTTCACTGGTTTGTGGGTGCCAAGCATAATCCACAACAATAGCAACGGTCTTTCGCCCGTCGTCACCGATAATCGCAGTCGGTGAGACCGATTCAGCACCGGCAAGAACACGCTGAAGGCGGTCATCCATGCCGTTCCAATCCAAATCAGGACCGTAACCTTGCCACCAATTCATGTCTTCAGAGGAGGCTTTGCCATCACGGCTAATCTCACGCAGTGGTCGCTCACACAGCGATTCTCCGCACATCAATGGCGGAAGGCCTTCGATGAGGATCGGTTCGGTAAAGTCCGAGGCCTCTATGGGTGCTTGTTCGGCAGGTTGAGTTGCAAGAGCACCGAGGTCAGCGATCAAGAATACAGCGACCAACATCAGAGAAATGAGAGGGGTTTTGCGCGAAGACTTGTCCATCATATCCATCCACTCACACCTTTGGTGAAAGCGCATGCCTTTGAGGGTATCCGTGAATTGTCCCCTCCCCAGCCCCTATGGGGCTTGGGGAGTTTCGACTCAGGGCCAATTGAAATGATTGGGGTTCTTTGCGCACTGAAGATGAGGGCCACCCTTCTTCTCGACCGTGGTCAATGAAGACTCACAGTTTGGGCAACTCGACAGTTCAGCGATCCGTTCCATCCAAGCTTGTCGGGTTTCTGGTTCGTCAGAAGAGGCAATTAATCTCGCCAGTGGTTCACGAACTGAACGAGGGACAGGATGCCCTTGAGCCGTCCATGGGTCCTCAAGAACTGACACGTCCACCATTGTGGCTTTCATTTGATTCAGGCGGGCCCTGACGTTGCTGGAAGAAGAAGGTCCCCCGTCTTCCACACCCAGTGGGTAAGGGCCACCTCGGGCGATGATTGGGAGGAGCAGGTAGGCGGCCAAAAAGCCCCCAAGATGAGCCATATGAGCGACATCGCTTGCTTGTTGCAAGCCTAGTGTTTGGTAGGCACGAGCCACCTCGAGGGCGAAGTAGATCAGTGCGATCACATAGACTGGCCATTTGCGAATCAAGATCAGCGGAAAGGCGATTTCATCACGAGGCCATCCCGCTAGGTAAGCGCCAAACAATCCAAACGCAGCGCCAGAAGCGCCCAAAGAAGGGGTTGTGGAATCAAGATTCATCAACCACCACGACACCGAACCTCCGATCAATCCAACCAGGTAAATCAGTCCAAATCGGCGAAGCCCTAAGCGCTGCTCAAGAGGCACCCCCACGAGTGCGATCACGAGGATGTTGCCAAGCACGTGTGTGGCATCAAATGGACTGTGCAAAAAGCCTGCTGAAATGAGGGTATGCGGCCAATCAAACACGCTCGTTCTCGACGGTACAAGCCAGAAATCAGACCACATGTACCACGACGTGTTGTCCAAGAACTCGTTGCGAACCAAAAAGAGGTAGATGACTTGCACGAGATAGGCCAAGAGTAACCCAACCGTAAGGGACAGCGCAAGGGAGGATTTATGCCTGAATGCAACCCAAATTGGCCACAAAAGGGCCGCACTCCAAAGAAAAAGAAGGAGCCATTCACCTAACCCGAACATTCCCATTTCGGTGGCCATGGCTCAACCATGGCACCGTGACTTTTGAGTTCATTGGAGATGGGTGGGCGGGGGAGCATTGATGTCGGCAGGCATGGTGGCATTCACATGGCAGAGGCCCTTCTTGAAATCGAAGGCGTCGAGGTTCGCCGAGGCATGGGGATCGTCCTCTCCAATTTCAGCTTGGATTTGCATTCGGGAGACATCCTCATCCTTCAAGGGATCAACGGTTCAGGAAAATCAACGGTGATTGAAACTGCTTCACGACTTTTACCTTTGGAACATGGTGCCGTCAAGCATCACGGGAAAATGACGATTGATTCGGACGGGAGACGGGTCCATCCGCGCCACCCTTTTGGCCTCGTGTTGCAATCAAACGGGGCGATTGGAAGTGAAACTGTAGACGCTCATTTGAGCACTGTAGCAAAACTTTGCAACGCTGAACTGGACTTGAGTGCATTGCTGGATGCTTATGGCCTCAAGCATCGTTCTGGCGACAAGATCGCCTACCTCTCTGGCGGTCAGGCAAGAAAGGTGTCAGTGCTTGGAGCCCTATTGCCCGCAATGGTCGCTGAATCGCCAACCCTCGTGATCATGGACGAGCCAGATTCTGGTCTTGATGAGCAAGCGATCACGACCCTTATGACTCACATTCAATCGCTTGCTGCAGCAGGTCACGCCTTTCTGATTGCAACACACAACCCTTCAATGATGGCAATTGCCACCCATGTGCACGATTTGGAGAAAAAAATTGAGCAGAAACCGAACGATGCGAAACCGCATAAGCGACTCGGGGCCAACGCACCCGCACGTTGGGTCTCAACAAGAAGCGCCCACAGGTATGCCCGAACCACTCGCTCTGGCCTCGCAAGAAATGGACTCACGGCCTTGATGGTGCTTGGTTGTGCACTTGCGCTTGGCGACCCTGCCCAGCTGCCGAGCGGATTATGGGAGACTGGCGGTATTCTTGCTCCTGCCTTCGCTGCTGGATTAACCGGCGATCCCACGACCCACTTGTTGCGAGAACACAGGGCTGAAGACTGGTGGCGTGCACAATCGCAACCCACACCCGCTGCTCACGGATTGGGGTTGGCCATCGGACTGGTTACCACATTAGCAGCGTGCTACATCTACACCGGTGGAGTTGACCTAGCCTTGCTCGCACTTGGCGGCATTATCGGTGAAACGGCAATGCTAGGAACGCGGTTACTCCATCAATCGACACGCCGACTGGCCCGTCCTAATGCGGTCTTCATACGGTTGCTTCTTCCCGTCTTTATCCTCCCATGGGCCCTGATTGTGAGTTGGGCGTCAAAGTGGTAATCAAGCCCAAGTTCAAGAAGGGGAACGGTAGGGTCCGAACCATGGCAGCCCGAAGTGCAGAAGCCCTCCTCGGCGTTGGCTTCCTCGGGATCATGGCAACACTGTACCTCGGGTTTCAGTGGGCCCCAAGCGTGTCCATCGATGCGTTTGAATCGCCCGCAGCACAGCGTATTTTTTACTGGCATGTCCCTGCAGCTTGGGCTGCATTCATTGCCTTCGCCGTCTTATTTGCTGGGTCGGCTATGTGGTTTTTCAAGCGAAGCCCTCTCGGATGGCGATTGCATGTGGCTGGTGCCGAAGCGGGCCTCGCGTGCGGCTTAATCACGGTCTGGTCGGGGTGCGTTTGGGGTGCAGCTGAATGGGGCACCCCGTGGGATTGGACTGATGTTCGACTCAACACCTTCGGCCTGCTTACCCTGCTTGCTTTATTTTTGGTGCTTGGGCGTCAATCGCAACCCGATGGTGTTGAAACTCGAGACACGTTTTCCACTTTTGGCCTCTATGGATTTATCCTCGTCCCCCTCACCTACATCGCCACCCGGATTTGGGAGATTCGCCACCCCGGGCCGGTCATTGGTACGGGCGATGACAGTGGCTCACTTGCAGGCGACATGGCAATCGTTCTTTTGCTTGGAGCCCTTTCGTTCACCGTGTTCATTCTTGGACACATTTTGATGTCGATGCGCATCACTGGCCTCGAACAACGCTTAGAGCAAGTGCAACACCAAATCGATGGGGGAAATTGAATGGACGGACTGAACTATCTCACTGTGGCTTATCTTGGTATGATTGCTGGCATTGCCATTTGGACGTGGACTGTTGTCACTCGATCAAAATCAATTGAAGCCCGGCTCGCAGCCGTGGAAGCAAGCGTTGGCGTCTCAGCATCTGACGCTGATGCAATCGCCAAAAAAGTGGACGAGTAACATCGACATTAGTCCACAGGTTCAAGTCGAGAACGACGAGGGTAGGGGTGAGGCAATCACATGGCAGGCAACCTAGGAGGCGAATTTTGTCTTGTCTGCGGTGCCGATCCACCTCTTTATGGGGAACGGATGTGTGAGCCTTGCGTCAGAAAGCGCGTCGAGTTGGTCAAAGTTCCAGAAAATATCCCATGGGTTCGTTGTGCTCGATGTGGCATTGTTGAAATTCAAGGCAAATGGGTTCAAATTTCAGAAGAAGAAATTTGGGACGAATTGATCCAGCGCCACGTGCAGTTTCACAAGAATGCAGAAGATGTGGGGCTCGCCCTTGAAACTCGAACTGTTTCGGACCGGCATACACTGTTGCATTTGCAAGTCGAAGGCGTCATTGAGGACTTGTTGTTCAAGGAAGAACATACAATGCGGGCTCGAATGGCAAACGGTGTGTGCCTCACATGCACGCGTCGGGCGGGCAATTATTTTGAAGCAACCGTCCAATTAAGGTCCACCGGCAGACGCCTTGCAGAAGAGGAATTCACTGCACTCAGAGCCACGCTTGACACAGTTCTGGACGAATTGGCAGACGATCCAATGTTTTTCATCACCTCCGAAGGGCCCGTGACTGGAGGCTATGACATCGTCTTGGGCAGCAAGGGGCTTGCTCGAACTTGGGGCCGTCACCTCGTGACCCACTATGGTGGACAAGTTGCAGAATCCAACACCACCGTTGGCCGCAAAGACGGAGTTGATGTCACACGCCTCACGCTGCTTTATCGAAAACCTGGCTACGACATTGGCGACGTATTGCGGTGGCGCGACCAGTTGTGGCGCCCTGCAACTTGGACCAAAGACGGGGCAATTATGAGTCGAATCGATCGTCAAGAGAGAACCGGAGCCAGTTGGAGGGATTTGGAAAGCGCCAATGTGGTCTCTCAAATGAAAGACCACACGATGGTCGACCTCATCACTCAAGACCAATCAGTGGGTGAGTTCCTCGACCCATCCACATGGCAAATGACTTCCATTCGACTCCCTTGGGACCACGTCAGAACCCGAAAAGTACGAGTGGCAAACATCGAAGGGGAATGGCTTGCACTGCACCATCTCGGCTGTGATGAAGAAGAGGTGGCACAAGCATGAACGGCACTGAACAGCCTCACAACTCTGAAGGAACTGCTGCACCGAGTCTTGTCGACCTGGCGCTAGCACTGGACAATGAAGGCATGGTTGGTTTCACTCGAGCGTTTGTCGATGACCTTCGGCGTGGCTTCAATCATGTTTCACACGAACGCTTCCCATGGATGAATGCGCTAAGCCGTTCAAAATGGACGGGCGTCGTATGCCTCGGAATGGGTGGTTCTGGGGCTGGAGGGGAGTTTCTTTCGAGTTTGGCTTCCTTCCAGGGTAAACTCCCCGTCCACGTCCAGCGAGATTACGTTCTCCCTGCGTGGTGGGACCAAAATTGGCTCGTTCTCGCAACATCACACAGTGGCAACACTGAAGAAACACTCGAAGCAACTGAAACGGCATTAAAATCCGGCGCTACGGTTGTAATTCTCTCAACCGGTGGCATCCTTGCAGGGCTTCCCGAATTGTACCCGAACTGCTACCTTATCCCATCGGTTGGCGGCCAACCTCCTCGGAGTGCATTTGGCCATATCTTTAGTCGTCAAGTCGGGTTGCTCCGCCACCTCGGTATGCTCCCCACCCCACAAGAGGGCGACGATGAGGTTATGTTTGATCGATTGCAGAAAGCCATGGTTGGTTTTGACATCTTGGCCGATCCAGAAGGCGATATTGCCCAACTCGCTATCTGCATGGTGGACCGCCCAATTGCCCTTATTGGCCCAACTGAACTGACACCGGTACTCAACCGATTCAAGAACCAACTCAACGAAAACGCCGCAAGGTTTGCCCGGGTAGGGATCGTCCCCGAGATGAATCACAATGAAAGCGTAGCATGGGGCGGCATAGGCGACGACCGGGATTCAAGTGGCATCGACCACGTCGTTTTATTGCTCACATGGAAAGGCATGCACACGAGGGTTCAGCAACGCATGGACTGGATGATCGCTCACGCTGCCACCGATTACGCATGGAAGATTGAGGGGGAGGGGGACACCCTTTTGGAATCCATGCTCCATCTATGCATCCTCACCGATTGGATTTCGCTGGCATTGTCGTTCTTGCACGGCAAGGACCCCGCCTCAATTGGGCCAATTTCTGCACTCAAAGCCCATCTTGATTCTGTGGACTGATCAATACAGAGGGCCGAGAACAAGGCGAGGATCTGGATAATCTTCCAAGGCTTGCTCGCGCTCAGAGCGACGAACAACGCCTGGTAAATCCGCCGAGGTTGGTTCGTCGAGCGCCAGTTGGAAATGGACGTGAGGTTCCCATCCACCGTTTTCCTCTTTCGTTCCTATGCTCGCAATGCACTGGCCTTTTGCAACACGAGAACCAACGACAAGACCCTCAAGACTGTCGGTCGAGAGATGGCCATAGAGCGCCCAAATTTTTCGAATTTGATGCTCATCATCGGGTGTTGGAGGCCATGATAATTCATACTCGACAATGATGGTTGGACCGTAAGAGCCCTCTTCCTCGTTCACATCAAAAGCGTGAATACGTCCATTTGAGAACGAATGAACCGGTGTCCCTGCCGGCGCTCCGATGTCGATACCAACATGTAAATCCCGCTCGCCTTCAAACAGTGGTGAAAGGTACATTCCTGGCCGAACTTCATCGTACCGACCAATTTGGTAATCGTACGGGCACACCCAATGAGGGTCAGGGCCTCGGGTGAAGTTGAACACCCAGTATGGTTCATCGATGTGAACAATTGGAGCAAAGTGGTCTCGCTCGCTGCTCATGTTCTGCGTATTGCTGACTTTCATTTGATTGTTGGCCGAAGAATCAAAGCCTGAACCTTGATGCTCATTCATGTTCATCACCGTACTGCTCTTGTTAGCGGTCACGGCGCTGCCGGGTTATGCACTGACCAGAGTTCTTGACGGAAGTGCAGATGCGCTGCGAAAAGCGATGTTGACGCCAGCACTTGGACTCCTGATCGTGTTTGGATTTAGTGGGGCGCTGATGTATACGAGGTTGTGGACTTGGAACCTGATGGCCGCCGGCCTTCTGTTGTTGAACACAGCATCACTTGCTCATATCCAAAGACGTACGAGTGAAAAACGCACACTCACGCCTTGGCAAGCCCTTGAAGCCGCCATGCATGGAGAGGTTACATCCAGCGAGGATACCAAATTAAGCGAAGAAGTTACGGCGCAACGATGGTTTCAATCCCACCGTAAACCTCTGCCTTTCATGGTCTCACTGATCGCTGTGCTCAGCTGCCTTACCTTGCCTTTTTTGCAGACCTTGCCCTTTGGCGTTGATTGGATCGGGTTCTCAATGCTTAGTGGTCAAATTCACGCCACCGGAACCATGGCTTTACCAGGTACCAATGAAGGGTTCTGGACCTACCCTCCAGCGTTCCCATCTCTTGCTGCATGGCTTCAAGGTGCTCTCGGGCTGAGTTCTGGTGAAGCCGTGTTTCAACTTGGCCACTACAGCCTCTTTGCGCTGCTTCTCGGCATAGGAGGTGCAATGGATCGCCACGGTGCAGGGGCCCATGGTATTCTCGCCATGGCTTTTGGCGCTGGTTTATTCGCCAAAACATTTGACTCAGGATACCCAACTGTGGCGAGTCAATTAGGATTGGTTGTTGGGCTTCTTGTGTTGCTTCGCCCGTCTGGAACCCGTGGGAAACATCACACTCGTGGTTTTATTTTGGCCTTTTTTTGTGTCGCATTGATTCACCCCACGGGGGCAATCTACCTTGGCATGCTCATGGCTGCCCACCTGTTCATCGGGCTCCGTTTGGATGAGAAATACGGTGCGAATATGCAGAAAATTTTGATTTCCAGTGCGACTTTACTCACCGGAGCAGCAGCTATTGCCTTGCTCATTTTAGCGCCTCGGATGCTTGACGCTGCTGTCTTTGCAGAATATGGATGGCAAGGTGGACGACCTATGATCACTTACAATTCAGTCCTCCTCGCAGGAGGGTTGATCGCTGCATGGCGTCTTCGAAAGAGCGTTGAAGGCATGTTGCTCACCTCTTGGTTTGCAGGGCTGTGGTTGCTGAGTGGAATTCATTTGATTGAAGGGTTGGAGCAAATTCCGATCCTTTCTTTGCTTTCATACGTCTTGTATTCGATGGGGTTGCATGCCTTCCATATCCCTCTGGCAGCGCTCCTTGCGCTGTTGTGGAGCGATACGACGAACCTCACAGCCGTCGATCAAAAAAGAGGATTCATGGGCGTGGGTTGGGACCCACACTTTCACAGGCACGTGGCCACCACTTTGCTGACTGGTGTGATCCTTGGGGTACTGATTGGAAATGTATTGCTCGTTCAGGTCAGTGAACATGATGAATTGCGCCCCGTCGCTCAGGGCGATCTCAAATTGCTCCCGGACATAAAGGCCCTACCGGATGGAAGCGTCATCTTTTCTGAAAATGCCCAGTGGGGCTACATCTTAGACGCTCCAGCGCATGTTAAATTCACCAGTCTGCCCACCCTAGGTCTAGTCCAAATGGAATCGTCAATTCAACCTCAGGCCACGTCTGCTGTGTTTGGTGATGACGCTGAGGCGATTCAGAACCTCAACATCACACATGCTGTTTCATCTCCTATTGGGACGGCTGGCTGGTACCTTGGCCACTCCACGTTTTGGACGAAACTCGTGGAGTATGATGGAAGCGCTTTGTGGGCTTTTGATTCAACGGGTCAAAGTCACTCGGTGGAGTTCACTGGTTTTGAAGAAGATACGTGCGCTGAAGGATGCACCATGCGCGTTGAGCCGTGGAACGAACATCGATTCCGTGACCCTTTCAATTTAGGCGATCATCGACCTTTCATCGAACATTCAAATGGATCTGTTCTTGGATTCTCCACTGACTCATGGTCGCAACAAAACGGAACATTGTGCATGGTGTATGAAGCGATTGGAGATGTTGGACCGTTCTCAATTTCCGTGAGTGATGCACAAGATCCCATGTTCAGTTCATCCGGGGCCAAAGCAGGATGGCATTCTGACTGTATTGGGTCTTATTCTTTAGAGGGGCACACGGACGAGATTCACATTGACTGGGTTGGAAGCGATGCCTCAAGCCAACGCTGGATCAATCCGATTGGGTTTTCTGGACGGGGTGATGCGCTCTACGATCGAGTCGGTCTGCGCTTCCACTGGTTGGAATTGAGGCCTTTGGCTTGAAACGAAGCGAAGCGATGAAAGCGGCGAGACCACAGGAACCTGCATGAAGCGCGTCACTGTGCTGCTTCCAACCTTGGACGAAGCCGAGGGTATTGCGGAGGTGGTACCTCGTATCCCCACTGCTGAACTTCACTCGGCTGGCTGGGAGGTGGAGGTCCTCGTTGTCGATGGCGGCAGCGATGACGGCACGATTGAAATCGCCAAAAAACTAGGTTGCGAAACCATGCGCCAACACGGCAAGGGGAAAGGGGTTGCAATGCGCCAAGGGTTTGCCTCCTTCCTCAGAGGTGAAAACGATGTGTTGGTGATGTTCGATGCCGATGGAACCTATCATCCCGAAGAGTTGCTGCGCTTTCTCAAAGCCCTTCGACATGCCGATGTGGTGGTGGGCGATCGCCTCAAGGGTGAAATGGACCCGGACGCAATGACACGTGTCAATTACTTCGGCAACCATCTTCTGACATGGTGCGCAGTTACCCTCTACGGCGTCCCTATGAACGATTTGTGTTCTGGCTATTGGGCCTTCAACCGCCGTTCGATTGCCCTCTTGAAGTTGAATTCAATGCGTTTTGAAATTGAAGCTGAAATGTACACTTCATGCACGTTGGAAAATTTGGAGATGGCTCACATTCCAATTCGTTATTCACGACGGCTTGGCGAAGCGAAACTTGGTTCGGTCAAAGACGGCTGGAACATCTTACGAAAACTCCTCGTACGACGTATTTTCCCAACCCCGCCCCGTTCCACTCAGGGCGAAGGGAACTTGAACATCGACCAATGAATAGCCTCAAAAAAGGTGAGTTGGAGGAAGGGGTATGCAACCGCATAAGACCGTGGTCATAGGCGCCTCGGGCCTGGTTGCACAGCGGATGCAACAGCGGTTGTCGAATCATCCATGGTTCACGCTAAATGCGGTCATTGGAAGCAAACGAACCTCCGGACAAATGCTCGATTCAATCCCTTGGCGGCTCGAAGAAAACCGCCCGGACTTACCGAATTTGGAAATTCTCAACGGACAGGATGAACGTTTGATCGAGCAGTTACGGGACTGTGGCATCACGGTTGCTTTCTCATGTGTGCCATCCGGGGTCGCAGACCCTCTCGAACTGACCCTTGCCGAAGCAGGTATTGCCGTGTTCTCCAATTCCAGTGCTTTTCGGAGGATTGATGGCGTCCCCTTGGTGATACCTGACCTCAATGCAAATCACCTTTCGCACTTTGGAACGCATGAGTACTTGCTGGCTTGTGCGACCAACTGCACCTTGATTCCATTAGCAGTGCCAACCGCAGTTATCGCCAAATCTTTTGGCGTCAAACGAGTGAAAATGAACAGCGAACAGGCCCTGTCTGGAGCAGGTTTTGATCTCCTTCTTGATGAGAGGGCCCTAGCAGGTGGCCACGCTCCCGAGATTGCAGGTGAGGCGGAGAAAACAGCTCAAGAATTGCTGCACGTGCTTGGCAAAACAATCAAAGAACAGAGAGCCAATTCTTCTGATGCTCGAACACATCCTAAGTTCGAAACTGCACCCGTGCATGTCGTGCCTGCTGATCTGGATGTGGAGATTGAATGCAAGAGGGTGACTCGAAAAGATGGTCACCAAATTTTCGCCACCTTGACCCTCGAAACAGATACGACCCTCGAGGAAGTAAGGAATTGCCTGATGGCACATAAGTTTCCAAATCAATTGAAGGCATGCCCGAGCGCTCCAAAGAAGGCCATACATTTTGTCGAAAAAATCGATGTGGACCGACATTTGTGGAGCGATGGAGAAGATTTTTTGACCAATCCTGACCCAAGTCACAACCTCAAAACTGGGATGGCAGTGGTCGTTGGTCACCTGCAAATGTTGGACTCACGCACCATCGAACTTTCGGCGTATTCTCACAACACAATTCGAGGCGCTGCCGGAGGCACCATGTTGCTTGCTGAGCAAGCCTACCTTGAGCAAAGGCTTCCGAAACAGCAGTAGGCATAAATGCGTTCAGCACCCCCAAGGAATCGGTGCGAGCATGGGTATTACTGCAATGATTCCCGACATGACCATTGGTCAACTCAAGAATGAGGCCGATGCCAGATGGGGTGAAATCTGGGATGACGGGGCTGCCCGAATGACGTTGCTGATCATGTGCCCTCGCAAGGAAAGGAAACTGCTCGAACTCCACGGCGACATGATTGAGCACGGCCAACCTGTTGTCACCGTCTTCCACCGCCCAAGAGCAGGGGCACAAATGCTCGAAGATCAGGGCTTTGACCCGCGCAGTGCTTCGTTTCAATTCGTGGATATCGCCACACCCGATTTGGGACCTTGGATGCAGCACTTGGTGACAAATGAAGGATGGTTACGCGGTTCAATCGAAATCATGGCCTTGCCGTATTCTGTCGACAACCCCGCTCAACGAGGTTTTGAAACTGAACGGGTGATGTGCTTTAGACACCCCTCCATTGCACCCTTGGAAAGGTATTACCTCCCCTTCCCTCCTCAAAATATTCCGGGGAAATGTTTCGTCAGTTTACCACGTCGACAAGCGGCAGAACTCGCTCGGCAACAAGCAGAAGTGCTTGGTGTGGGTCGATTAGAGCGAAAACAAACCATCAGTCAAGCAACAGAAGAAGAAATGCCAACCCCACCTCGAAAGGAACCGGCAGGCGAGTCAATGGATGCCATGATGGATGCGTTTTCGAGCGATTTAGTTGCTGGAATCGCTGCTGAGGCCAACCCAGATGAAGCGCCACAAAGAACTGATGCGCAAGAAATCGAGCCAGAGCCGCCAAAGGCGCCATCGCCACCTCAAGAACACGTCTTTGTCCCACTTCCTTCCGGATCAAAACCTCCCCAGCCACCGCCTGCAGAAACGGTCGAACAAGCACCACAAATTGAGGAAGAACACCGGGAAAACGTGCCAATGCCGGAAGTTGAACCGGAGCCGGAAGAAGCGATGTCGGCCATCGAAATCGAATTCAGAGAACTCGTCAACGGACTGCTCGCTGCGGGTGTTGATCCAACAGAAATGATGGACGACCCACGATGGGAAGACATCAACGAGAGAGCAACAGCCGTCGGTTTCGAAACTTGGCCGGTGTTCCTTCAATTGGCTACGATGGAATGACAAGATTCAAGACCGCTGGACCTGACAGGAGAACGGAGGCACGAGCATGGGATTCTGCATCAGCTGCGGTCAACAACACCAAGATGGTATTCGCTTCTGCAGATTTTGTGGCAACCAACAGCCAGGAGAGCAACTTTTGATGCGCCTGCGCCAGGAAGCAGAACAAATCCACTACATGCGGTTGCAGATGCAAGCCGCCCAGCAACAATTTGCTGCCAACAACCAATTCCAACAGCAACCACCGCGCTGGTGAGTTGAATGCGGCCTAAACACTTGGCCATCGAACTATCAAAGTTACAACCGCACCCTTGCACCTCAGTCGAACTTGAGCAGTACGCAACGGAGGGCGACCTTGCGTCATATTGGATGCTTGGTGTCGATCAGGTAGACGATGTGAAAGGAAAACATGTCGTTGATCTTGCTGCGGGTAATGGGATTCTTGGTTTGGCTACGCTCATGATTGGAGCAGCAAAGGTTACCCTCATTGAAGCGGACCCTGACGTGCTGGATGTGGCCAAAATCAACGCTAAAAAAACCACTGAACGCTTTGGTGGCGAAGGGCAAACCTTGCTGGCAACGGTTGGTAACACTCCGATTGAATTCGAGGAAGACGTCGATTTGGTTGTAATGAATCCTCCTTGGGGCGTTCAAACCGAAAGGGCAGATCGCCCGTTGCTTGAATTTGCTTTCTCCTTAGGGGCGTCTGCCGTCCATATCATGCACAGCGCGAAAGCACGTCACGTGCAAGCAATAGCAAAGGAGTATGGCTATGATGCAGAAATCATGCTTGAAACAGAATTCAGACTCCCTCCGACCTACGCACATCACAGCAAAGGCAAAGCGACAACGCCAGTCAGATGTTGGCGATTCCACCTGCCGGGTGATGCCAAATTACTCGAGGACGAAAACGAACAGGGCTGAGCCCTCGTATGAGGGGTTGAAAAGGGGACGGCCCACCCCTTCAACCACGCGAAACAACATGCGTCCTACCTCAGGCCATGTTTGCAAAAGGAATGAATCACATGACGCCGAGCCTCGTCACCCCAGGAATGAATGTATCCAGCAGCGCTGATTGCGAAGCTGGTGAAGGAACAATCGAAGTCGACGGTCGCATTGTGGCCACAGCAGTTGGGGCGTTCACCATCACCGATGGGATCGGAACCGTGAGCCCTGCAAAGTCCATTGTCACGCCAGAAGTCGGCGACACTGTGCTGTGCGAGATTGTCAAATTGAACGAAAAGAATGGGGAAGCACAAGTCATCTGCGTTGAAGGAAAGCCCGGAAGCGTACTCCCAGAACACCTCTACGGACAATTCCATGTCACCAATATTGTCGACCGTTACATGCACCAAACTGCAGATGCAGTTCGACGTCGTGATGTGTGCCGCGCCGAAGTCAAAGAAACCAGTCCAGTTCTCAGAATTTCATTCCGTGACCGGGATGACTGTGGTGTCCTGCATGCTATTTGCCCACCATGTGGAGAGACATTGATCGCAGACCAAGATGGGGACTGGAACGTTCGGTGCCCTTCGTGCAATTTCCAATCCTACCGTGCACTTGCCGACAACTATGGTGCAGGCTGGGCTGAACTTGAACAGGGCGCAAGCGCCCTCAACAACTCAGGAAAGCGCTGGGGTGCGGCCGCAGAGGCCATGTTTGGCAAAGGACCTGCTGGACGGGCGACTTTCATTGCCGCTGATGTTCGCGAAGACGGGCGAGAGCGCACTTATTTCCGGTTCGAAGGTGAAGGTGGCGGTCAAGGCCGACGCCCACGAAACGCTCCTGGATGCCGATTGTTCGTCGGGGGATTGCCTCGCGAGGTTGGCACCGAAGAACTCCGTGCTTTGTTTGCCGAGCATGGTGACATGACCGATTGCATCGTGCTTACCGACGACAATGGCGTGAACCGTGGATTTGGATTCGTCACCTACAGCGAAAAGGCGCATGCTGATGCTGCTATCGCAAAACTCGACAAGCACAAAATCAACGGACGACGAATTGGCGTTCGAGATGCGGACAGCGACGACAAGAAGGGAAAGCGAGAGAAGCGAAGGGACCCCGAGGGGCTCAAACTCTACGTTGGAAACCTTCCATTCAAAGCAACAGAGGAACAACTCAAGGCTATTTTCGATGGTGTAGCAACGGTGAACGAACTTGTGATGGCGACAGACAACGCTGGAAAACCCAAGGGATTCGCATTTGCCTTCGTCAAAGAGATGGACAAAGGAGAAGAAATTGTCTCCAAGCTCAACGGTACAGAATTGCTAGGTCGTAAGATCAAGGTCGACGTATCTCAAGGCGGGAAAAAGGGCGGTAGGGGCGGCAAAGGTGGAAAGCCGGGCCAATCCGGTGGCAAGTCCAACCGTGAACTCCAAGCAATGCGGGAAGAGGAACAGGACGGCAAGAAAGGCCGCCGACGCCGACGGCCCAAGAAGGATTGAAGTCCAAATCATGCAGGTTGGTCAATATGGCCGAGGCGCATAAACCAACTTGGCTTGTCGTTGATGGCTACGAAGATGAACCGGCGGCGTTCGGCGTCCCACCATATGTTGGCTTTCACATCCGCTACCTGTGTGGCGTGCTCGAAGCTGCCAACATCGATTATGAGTACATCACGATTGATGCTTGGCGCATGTTCATCCGCCAGGAAGGCGAGGACGCTGCACGAAACCGCCTCGCAAACATAGCCGGATTGGCATGCATTGCCGGTGCAGTTGTTCCCGGCAGGTACCTGCGTGGGACACCAATTTCGCTCAAAGAAACGCGGGAGATCATCCGCTCCCTTCCTGCTTCAACACCGGCCCTGTTTGGTGGCTGGGCGATTCGTGGATGGAAGCAACAAGGATGGTCACCGCTGCAAGCAAACCTCTTTTTGGCGCTGCAGGACACCGATGCTACGCTGCATGAATACCTCAAAACAGGCAGGTGGTCACACCAGCGCAGAAGCCCAGAGCAATGGACCGAATGGGCACAGGCTGGAGCATCGAGCAAAGCCGTGACCAGCCATCCGGACCTTGGTGATGAAACGAAGCCTGGCCCACTCACCTATGAGGTCGAAGTGTACCAGGGTTGCGTGCGGTACAAACGCGGGTGCAAATTCTGTATTGAACCAAAGAAAGGAGTGCCAATTTGGCGAACGCCAGAAGACATCATCGAAGAAGTTCGTCGAGCGCACGATGCTGGCGTCAAGCACGTGCGATTGGGTGGCATGACCGACACCTACACCTACATGGCCGACGGTGTGCGTGAACTTGAGTACCCCATTCCAAATCCTGAGCCGATCGCTCGCCTTCTGCACGGATTGCGAGAAGATGAGCGTTTGGACATATTGCACACCGATAATGGCAACCCTTCAATCATCGCTCAAAACCTTGAACCTTCAGAAGAGATCACCAAAACGCTTGTGGAAACGCTGTCAGACGGAGCTGTGCTTTCGTTTGGTTTGGAATCTGCAGACCCGAGCGTGCATGAAGCCAATTGGCTCAATTGCGACCCACATCAACTCAAGACGGCGATTCGATTGATCAACAAATACGGAAAAGAGCGAGGGGCTCGGGGGCTGCCTAAACTACTCCCTGGCCTCAATTTCATCGCAGGCCTGAATGGGGAATCTGAATCAACCTACCAAATGAATTTGGATTTGCTCCATGAAATTCGCAGAGAGGGTTTGCTCTTGCGCAGGATCAACATTCGTCAAGTTGAGGGCGAAGGGTTCCAAGAGATTCCTGAACAGGCGTTCAAATCGTTCAAGACTACCGTACGCGATACGATCGACAAACCATTGCTCGAAGATTTATTCCCTTTGGGAAAAATCTTGTCCGATGTGCATTGGGAGGCTCATGACGGTCGGACTCGACTGCCAGCACACCTCGCTGAAGCGCACACTGCAGAAACATCCAGAGGGAAAGCGGGGATCACATTTGGCCGACAAATCGGTGCCTATCCGATCCTGATTGGCGTCGAATATCATATCCCACTCGAAACACAATCCAACATCGTCATCACCGGGCATGGCGCACGTTCGATCACCGGTGTGGAAACGGGTCTCAATCACCAGACCATGTCTCAAAAACAACTGGAAGCGATTCCTGGCATCGGGCAAAAAACAGCATGGAAGCTCATCAGTCAGCGGGCAAAGCAAACGTCGAAAGGAAGGCCATCTTTTGAATCTCCAGCCTCTTGGTTTGAACAAAGCAAGATTGAATGGAATGAAGACTATTCAATTTATTTTGATGTGTAGACTATTCCTTAGACTACTTGGAAGCAACAACCCGGATTGCAAAAGAGGAATAATCTTCGAATAGAATCATGTGATGCCCTCCTTAGGACACTACATGAGCACTGTAGAACGGCTGAAGCAAGCCGCACTTCGGCTTTCATCACTGTGCAACGCATCGATTGACGTCATCGAAGCAAAGTCGGATGTGGCCCATGCTACAAATCCGCTGGATTACGCTTGGCCTCACCACGTGCAATACCTCGAGCAGTGGGGTGGGCTTGGAGCCAAAACTCTGCTTTTAGGAATGAACCCTGGACCTTGGGGTATGGCTCAAACCGGCGTTCCCTTTGGAGCAACAAAGGTGGCTCAGGACTTCTTGAACATCGAACCAAAACAACTCGCCACCCCTTCGAACGCACATCCAAAGCGGCAGGTAGAAGGCATGGCCCTTGAACGACAGGAAATTTCCGGCACACGGCTGTGGAACCTGATGGAAGGGCATTACGGATCTGCTAAGTCGACCTTTGAGAACATCTTCGTCGTCAACCACTGCCCGCTGCTTTTGCTTGGCGAACGGGGCCAAAACATCACACCAAACAAAGTGCCAAAAGCAATCATTGATCCAATTTTGGATGCTTGCGATGAACATCTGAAGCAGGTGGTCGACCTTTTGGGAATCACGCACATCATTGGCATCGGGAAGTATGCCGAAGAACGGGCTCGAAAGGCGTTCAATGCCCCAAAAAAAGGAAACGGAGCGACTGTTTCCGGGCGTGAAATCATCATTGATACCTGTTGGCATCCAAGCCCTGCAAGTCCACTTGCAAACAAAAACGACGGGGCAGATTGGCGAGCAAATGTCATCGCCTGCCTTGAACGAAACCGGAACTGATTCCTCATCGAAAACCGGCGAACCCTTCAAGTGCTTAATGCAACACTTACTGTTCATGGCAGAACTACAGATGGCTTGGGAACGTCAACCGGACGACAGACAATGGAAACAACCTGAAGGTGACGATCCTCGAACCCTCTATCAAATGTTGATGACAAGCGTCGAGCGATTTGGCTCGAACCAGTGCTTTGGTTACATCCCAGAAAAAGGGATGCCGCGTACCCATTTGACCTACGATGAATTTGGAGGTTTGTCAACCGCTGTCGCACAACGCCTTGCTGATTTGGGTGTTGAAACTGGCGACAGAGTGGCCATGATCCTCGACAACAGTGTCGAATGGGCTGCCATTTCATACGGTACGAACGCTATTGGCGCTGCTTACACCGCAATGTACACTCACCAACACGGTGCTGAATGGGCGTACATTCTCAACGATTCAACGCCGACACTTTTGGCCGTAGCAAACACCGGAGTGCTCGACAAACTTGTCGAACACCTACCATCTGAAGCAAGTGCTTGGCCAAAGGCTGGTATTTTGTTGATGGGCGAAGACCCTGCAAACGAATTGCCACCTAAGGGCATCGAAGTTCACAACTGGACTGAATTCGTTGCTGCTGGCCGTGCCTCGGAAAACACATTTGAAATTGCAGACGATCCATTTGCGCTCAACACCCTCATCTACACATCCGGGACCACTGGAAACCCGAAGGGTGTTATGCTCAGCAATTGGAACACACTGTCCAACATTCTCTGTGTTCAATCGGCATTCAAGGTCTATGTTGGCGATAAAAACGCTGCATTCCTTCCTTGGGCCCACTCCTTTGGAAGCACGTTTGATCTTCATTGGATGATTCGCTGTGGCGTGCACATCAATTTGATTTCTGACCTCACACGAATTGCCGACGAGTGCATTGAAATCAAGCCGGCAGTTCTTCTTGCTGTGCCACGTGTGTGGAACAAGTTCTACGACCGTGTGAACAGCCAATTCGCATCTTCCCCAGTCAAGCGTTTCCTTTCTGGAAAAGCCCGCAAGCACGCTTCAAAGCGCATCGCTAAGGCTGGCGTGGAATG
>MDSV01235638.1_pt1 | contig 41350 bp, 37 predicted proteins | sample 810851 | NCBI WGS metagenome assembly MDSV01 (sample SAMN05326640, study PRJNA326480) | marine metagenome | isolation source: seawater | place: Atlantic Ocean: North East | collected 2012 | reverse complement strand
TTTTTCTAGTTTTATTTTTTTTCTTAATATAAACAAACCAAATAACATTGGATTATGATCAATAACAATTGATTTATTAACTTTAAGCATATCACACACTAGTTTTGTAGATGATATTGTTCCTGCACCCAAAACTAATTTTTTTGTTTTTATAGTAAATTTTTTATAATTATTTTCACAATAAACTGTGTATCCTTTTTTATTTTTTTTTATTTTATAAACAAAATAATTTAATTTATTGATATTTTTTAATTTTTTAGAAATAATATTTTTAGGTAAAAAAGTTTTACCAGTTTTATAATTGTGGGCAATGCAATTATGAAAAAATTTAAATTTATTATTTGATTCATCTTTTATCATATCTTTAAATATTGGATTAATTTTAGTTTTTTTAGTAGAAAAGAATTTCCTATAATTTTTTGGAATTTCAATGTTTCCAGAAAAGTTAAATTTTTTATAGATACTTAAAAAAGCATTGATCAGATCTTTTTTGTTTGAATTTTTTAAAAAAGTTATATCTTTCTCTTTTAAAAATTCACAACTTCCTCCCCAGTAATTTGAGACACCTCCATCATCTAAGTTTCCAAATACTGAAATATCGTCATTTATTTTTATTTTGTTTTTAACAAAATAATTTAACACATTTGAAATATTTTTTTTTTCATTAAATCTTGGTGGTAAATTATTTTTTATATACTTTGATATAGTTTTTTCTAAATCTTTGTTTTTAAACTTTAATTTATAAGGAGAAATTAAAGCAACTTTTCTTGATTTTATTGATAATCCACTTAAAAAAGACATTGAAGATAAGCCTGAACCAATAATTAATATATCATACATAAATTAAATTATTTTATTTAATAATAATCTTACATTTGTTTTTATAATAGAAAATAAAATCTCATGTCTTAAATAGTAATTTGGAGAAGTTTTTTTATTATTTTCAAAAAATTCAATTTGTTTTTTAGTGTATTTAATTTTTAAATTATTTTTTTTTCTGTTTATAACTGTTCTAATTGTTTTTCTAAAATTTAACCAGTTATATTTTTTTTTGAGAATTTTGATATTTTTTTCTTGAATTTTTTTTAATTTTTTTTCATTTAATCTTTGTAAATATTTTAATTTTTTTTCCACAACACTTAAATTATTTAATGGGATATAAGTTTTATAATCTAAACCCTCATAACCACACTGTTTGGTTAAAACTGGAATTAGTCCCCATGACATAGCTTCTAGAACTGTTGAGGGGTTCGCGTCATGTTTGCTTGTATGTATCAAAAAATCATACTTAGAAATTAATTTAAGTTTTTTTTTATTTTTAAAGTCAATCCATCCATGATGAGAAATCTCTCCAATCTTTTTATTCCCTATTGTTCCAAAATCTGAGGTTCCAATTTTTTCTGAAACAAGTTTAAGATAATTAAGATTTTTTGCAAAATTATTATAAGAATAATCATTTCCTATATATAAGAATTTTCTTTTTCCAGATTTATTAAATTTTTTTTTTATGAATGGATACTGCTTTGGATCTAAACCTAAGTCAATTTGTGTAATTTTTTTTTTCCATATTTTAAATAAAGATTTATTTAAATATCTCATCCAATAAGTTCCACAAATAGCAATGAACTCATCACATAACGGTATTAGATCATATAGATGACTCATTTGTTTGATGTCTCCATTAAATGGTTGCAATAAAATTTTTTTATACCAATTCTTACTTGATACTGATCTTCTAAAAATTGTTAATGGGTTGGTGTGACAGTGGCCTATTAATATATCATTTTTTTTTGGATAAATTTTTTCTAATGAAGTCCAAGTATATGTTTTAACATTGTACTGATCTTTAAGAGCATAATAAATATTATTGCCTATGGACCAAGGATTAATTTTTTTTTTTAAATCAAAAGGGTAAATTATATGTACTGTTTTTTTCAAATTTTTTTAAAGTTTTTATTGTAATTCTTTCATATTCTTTTTTTAAATCTTTATCAAATTTCTTATTCTTGTCTTTAAATTTATTTAATGATCTTGGAGATATTTGTTTAAGTAGACCAATATTAAGAAGTTTTCTTTTTACTCCATCAGGATATTTTTTATTATAAACAATTTTACCTTTAAATTTTGAAATTTTTTTTATTTTTTTTACTATTTCAGATATTTTATAATCAACACCAAGTCCAATATTTATATGAGAATATTCTCCTCTAGTATATTTAAAAATATTTTTTTCGGAAGTTTCCATTATATCAACAATAATACTGGCAGCATCTTCGGAATACAAAAACTCTCTCTTTGGTTTTCCTGTACCCCAAATTTCAACTTTTTTTAAATTATATTTTTTTGCCAAATAAAATTTTCTTAATAATGCTGCTAGAACATGGCTATTTTTTTTTTCATAGTTATCATTCTGACCAAATAAATTTGGAGGAATAATTGTAATAAATTTTGGTAATTTTTTATTATATTGTTTATTGTATGCTTCACAAAGCTTTAGTCCTGAAATCTTTGCAATAGCATATGGTTCATTTGTTTTTTCAAGATTTGCCAAATTCAGATCTTTTTCTCTAAATGGTTTGCTCCATAATTTGGGGTAAATGCAACTTGAGCCAAGAAAAATTATTTTTTTGCAGGAAAACATTATACTAGAGCCAATTATGTTATTCTGAATAACCATGTTTTCAAAAAGAAAATTAAATGGATAATTATTATTTGCATAAATACCTCCAACTCTGGCCGCTGCAATTATTACAATATCTGGTTTAATTTTTTTAAAAAAATTTTTAACTTTAATTTGGTTAAGTAAATCTAATTTTTTTTTGGATATTGTTATGATTTTTTTATAATTTCTTTTTTTTAACTCTTTAACAATGGCAGATCCTATTAAACCTTTATGACCAAAAACTACAATCTTATAATTACTTTTAGCCTTGTAATTTAAGCTCATATTCAATCATTTCTTTTATAAGTTCTTTAAATTTAACTCTTGGTTTCCACCTAAGTTCTTTTTTTGCCTTTGCGGGATTTCCTCTTAAATTTTCTACTTCATTTGGTCTAAAGTATCTAGAATTAACTTTTATTATTATTTTTTTAGTCTTGTTATCTAAGCCATTTTCTTTGATTCCTTTTCCTTTCCAAATGATTTTTATTCCAAGTAATTTATAAGTCTCTTCTATAAATTTTCTCACAGTATAGCTTTTGTTAGTTGCTACGACATAGTCGTTTGGTTTTTTTTTTTGTAACATAACCCACATATTCTCTATATAATCTTTTGCATGCCCCCAATCTCTAATTGCATCTAAATTTCCAATTTGAAGGACCTCTTTTTTATTTTTAAAATATTTTACTGCCGACTTTACAACTTTTTTTGTAACAAAAGTTTCTCCTCTTAGTGGGCTTTCGTGATTAAATAGAATTCCACTACAAGCAAATATCCCATAACTCTCTCTATATATTTTTGTTATCCAATGACCATATAATTTTGCTGCTCCATAAGGGCTTTTAGGCATAAAAGCAGTTTTTTCAGTTTGGGGGGGTTTGCTTCCACCAAACATTTCTGACGTAGAAGCTTGATAAAACTTTATTTTTTTTTTTTTAAATCTTTTAATTGCTTCTAAAATTCTAAGCACACCTAAACCATCTGCATTTGCAGTATATTCCGGTGTTTCAAAACTTACTTTAACATGGCTTTGTGCTGCTAAATTATAGATTTCATCTGGACTGATTTTACTAATAAGTTCAGAAATATTTAGGCTATCTGTAACATCGCCATAATGTAAAAAAAATTTAGGTTTTTTAATATTTTCATAAAATTTATTATAAATTTTATCTATTCTGTAATTGTTAACGGTAGATGATCTTCTTTTTATTCCATGAACAATATAATTTTTCTTTAAAAGAAACTCGGCTAGATAAGATCCATCTTGACCAGTAATTCCAGTTATTAATGCAATTTTTTTCATTATATGAAAAGATATATATACTTTATAAACTAATAATTAATTATGAAAAGAAAAATTTATTTAAAACTCTTAGGTGGTCTAGGTAATCAACTTTTTCAGTACTCATGTGCAAAAAATTTATCTATAGAATTAAAAGGAGAACTAGTAATTGATGATAAGTTAGGTTTTTTTTTTGATAAAAATTTCAATAGAGTAAAGTCCTTACCTCCAAATTTAAAATATTCTTTAATTAATTATAAAGATTTATTTTTATTTCATGTTTTAATTTTAATTAAAAAAATTTTTTTTAAAAAAGATATTTTTTTTAGTTTTGGTAAATATATAATTATAGACGAAACAATTGCTAAAAGTTATATCCATAATTTTTTAGATTTAGTAAAAAAATATGAAAAAATTTTTTTGGTTGGATTTTTTCAATCAGAAAAATACTTTATAAAAAATAAAGATACTATAATTTCAAAAATTTTAGCAAATAAGATTAAAAATTCATATGTAAAAAAAATTAAAAATAAAATTTCAAATAAATCTATATGTGTAGGAATAAGAATGTTTGAGGAAGCACCAGTTAATATTAAACATAAATTTGGTGGTATAGAAAATTTTTCATTTTACAATAATTCAATTGATTATTTCAAAAAAAAAATAAGAAAACCAAAATTTTTTTTATACTCAACACTAGGAAATAAAAATAAAATCAAAAAAAATATAAATACTCAATTAACAATTATTGATAACAAAAAAAAAATTAAAAATAGTGACATTGAATTTCTTTTATTAATTTCTTCTTATTCAAATTATATTATTTCTAATAGTAGTTATTATTGGTGGGGAGCCTATCTTTCTGAGCATCAAAGAAAAATAAAAATTGTTGTATCTAAAAAATATGTAAATATAAATACACTCCCAAAAAGATGGTTAAAATTAAAAAATAAAAATTTTTAGATATGAAAATAGGTTTTATAGGACTCGGCAAATTAGGTCTACCTGTGGCTCTAGCTATAGAAAAAAGAGGTCATAAGGTTTTTGGATTTGATATTGATAATAAAGTAAAAGAAATCATAGCTACTAAAAAAATTACTTATAAAGAAAAAGGAGCTGAAAAACTTTTAAAAAAAAGCAAAATTAAATTTAAAGATATTAATTACATCACCAAAAATAGCGATATAATTTTTATTGCCATACAAACTCCGCATGAAGCTAAATTTGAAGGAATAACAAAAATACCAAAAACTAGAAAAGATTTTAATTATAAATATCTTATAAATGGATTAAAAAATTTATCATCTGAAATTGATAAACAAAAAAAAATAAAAGATGTAGTTTTAATAAGTACTGTATTACCTGGAACGATTAATAAATATATTAAACCAATTCTGTCTAGTAATATAAATTTAACTTATAATCCATTTTTTATTGCTATGGGAACAACAATTGATGATTTTTTGTTTTCGGAAATGATTTTATTAGGTTTAGATAAAAAAACTAAAGTAGAAAAATTAATAAAATTTTATAAATCTATAAATAAATCTCCTATTTTTAAAACAAATATAGAAAATGCCGAATTAATTAAGGTAGTCTACAATACTTATATATCTACTAAAATATCCTTCATAAATAGTATTATGGAAACTTGTCATAATTTACCAAATACAAATGTTGATGAAGTATCTAATGTTCTTTCCTTATGCAAAGAAAGAATTATTAGTAACAAGTATATGTTTGGTGGAATGGGTGATGGAGGTGGTTGTCATCCAAGAGATAATATTGCTTTGTCTTGGTTGGCAAAAAAATTAAATTTATCTTTTAATTGGTACGAAAGTATAATGAGTCAAAGAGAACTTCAAACAGAATGGCTAGCAAAATTAATTATAAAAAATAAAAAAAAGAAAAACGATAAAATTTTTATTTTAGGCAAATGCTTTAAGCCAGAGACAAATTTAACGCTTGGTAGTCCTTCAATACTTTTAAAAAATTTTTTGCAGCGCCACAATCAAAAAGTCATTATGTGGGATCCATATATTGATGGAAAAGAAAAAAATTTTATAAAAAAATATGGTTTAAATAAAAATCCAGCGCTCTTTTTTATTGGAACAAAGCACAATTATTTTAAAAAATTTAAGTTTTGCAAAGGTTCAAAAGTAATAGATCCGTTTAGATATCTTAAAAAACAAAAAAAAATAAACTATATATCGATAGGTAAGCCTAATTGAGAAAAAAAAATATTTTTTTAAGAATTAGTTTTATTTTTACTAAAATAAAATTTTTAAAGTTATATTTTTTATGTAATTTTAAATCAAAAATATAATTTCTTTTTATTTCTGTTGGAGAATTAATCTTTTCTATTTCTAGTTCACCGCATTCGAGAAATAGTGTGTCATAATATTTTTTTGAGTGAGTTCCTTCTACACCAATATTTGTAACTAAATTTGCTTCTGGCATTACTGTCAATCCTTTATTATAAACACAACTGAAATACCATTGTATATCCCATGTGTCAGAATAATCTTTAAAATAAGAATTAAATCTATTTTTCAAAAAATTATATTCTTTACTACTATATCTTTTTTGAAGTTCTAATTTTACTGATTCTTTTTTCCAACTTTTCATTTCAACATCATAAAAATTCCACGATCTTTTCCAAGTTGCCCAACCCCAAATTAAAAAATGTTCAGAATAAAAGTAATTATTAGATTTGACTTTTTCTCCTAAATAATTTGTACCACTAATCATCATAACATTGCTATTATTCTTATATTTATTTAGGGCATAATCGCAAAAATTAAAAAATGATTTTGATGGTAAAAGATCTTCTTCTAATATTATACCTTGTTCTTCATTTTCAAAAAACCAATCAATTGCGTTCGAAATTGCAAATTTACAACCTTTGTTTTTATCATTTATTAATAATTCTTTTTTTGAACTAAAAGACAGATTTTGAATATAATTTAAAATATCTTGATTTTTTTTAATATCCTGTGAGGTATTTTTTGGTCCATCTATTGAAATGTATATTTTTTTACATTCAATTTTTTGAATTATATCTAAAGATTTTTTGATTAGATCTAAGCGATTATAGCAGCAATACAATATTGGGCTTTCAATTTTCATTATTTAATTAATTTTTTTATTATATAAAAATTATTTGTTTGGAAACTAAATAATAATACTGTAGGAAATAAGTAGATTGCAGGAGGACCGATGAATATTGAACTAAAAATCAAAGGTACAATCAATAATCTAAATCTCGGATTTTTAAAAAAGGTAAATATAAGAAAGTGAAAATATATACTAATTATTAATCCAACTTCTTTTGTAAGAGCCATAAATAAATTATGAGGATCATAATCTGCTGAAGTAACATTAAATAAAGATCCAGTATATGTTTTATAATTTATTTCTTTAATCAAACTTGTATGATCTGGTAATAAAATAATTTTAAAATCATTTAGATAAATTAGCAAAACTTGGAAATAGCTTGAAAATCTTATGTAATTAGATGGATCAAATATAGAAAATAATCTCAAAACTTCAGATTTAAGAGGATTATAAGAGTCATATGTGGGAATTTTTAAAAGCGGATCAGAGCTCATAGATGGAGCAGTCATAAACATAGGGTCTTGTACTGAATTTACCATTATATAACCAAACAATATTACGAGAATATGAAAAAGAAAATATAAAGAAATTATATATCGACTTTTTATATTTTCATAAAAAATCATAAAAATTGATATTAAAAAAAATAATAATCCAGCTCTACTTTTCGTTAAAAATATAATTATTGAGGCTAATAAAAAATATAAAAGAATTTTTTTTTTTTCTTTTGAAATACTAGTTAAACTTATAAAAATTAATGTAAGTAAAATAATTGACATAAAATTTACATCAACAAAGTTTACTGTAAAACGGGTATCAGATAATACTATTCTTTCATTACATTTATTTTGTCTTTTAATTACAACACCTTCTTCATAAAAGACTTGCGTACAAAAGTGTGGAATTCTAATATTATAAGTAGTAACTTTTTCCGATTTTTCAATATCTGAAATATGATAAGGGTCTAAATTAAAATCATCAAAAACTTCTCTTTGAATTGTAACTTTTTGTTTTCCTCTATTAGATATTTTTTCTTCGTTATACTTATAGGTATAAGTTACTTTATATTGATCAGTATGAGGTGTAAATTTGAAAAATAATATTGAAGAAAATAGAATAATAAATATATAAATTACTTTTTTATAGCTTGCCCCCTCCTTTTCTTTCTCCATGTAATCAAAAGAAAGAAAAATCAAAATAATAATCACATACATCTTTATCGCGTCAATGCTGGTTGAGAAAAAAATTATGACAAAAATTGCTATTGTTGATGATAATAGTTTTAATTTATTCACTTTAAACTCAAGAAAAAAGATAATTAGTAAAATTTGAGATATAAATATAATTTTTAAGGAATTTGGCAGGCCAATTAAAAAAAATAATAAAGGTGAAAATATTAATAAGTACTCTAGCTTAAATTTAAATTTGTTAATTGACATTTAAATCATTATTATTGTTATTTTAAGATTAATTATATATTAAAAAAAAATTAAATGCTAAATTTAAAGAAAATTAATAAAAAAAATTCAAACTTAATATTTAAATCTCTTTTAATATTAAACATACTTTTAATACTATTTATAATTTTGTTTTTTAACTATTATAAAAATAGAAAAATTTCACAATATAACGAATTAAATAATTTAAAAAATGATGAGATAAGAAAGATAGAAAAAATATTGAGTTATTTTTATCATAATTCTGATAATTTTTTATTTGAATATAATCAAAGCAGAATAATAGATACAAAAAAAGCTAAATACAATTTAAAAACAGTCAAAACAAATTTATATTTTTCAAAAGTTATTGGAAAAAGCTCTGGTTATATAAGTTTAGATAATAATAACTTATATGTAGCTAGTGCAACTGGAATTTTTTTTTCAATTGAAAGAAATAAACTTTTCGAAAAAAGTTATAATCCAAAAAAAATTAGGACAAACATAAATAAATTAATAAAAAATAGTGATTTTTTTATTAAATCATCTGTGGGTGTTAAAGATATATTGATTCATAATAATTATCTATTTGTATCTTATGTAAATGAATTAGAAAAAAATTGTTTCAATACAGGAATACTAAGAGCTAAGGTTAATACAGATTTTTTAGATTTTAAGAAATTTTTTTACCATGATGAATGCAGATCTCTTGAGAAGTCAAAATATAATACATTCAAAGCAGGCCAAGCAGGTGGTCGTATTGTTCCTTTCAAAAATAATTATTTACTTACTCATGGTAGCTATTCTGAATTTGACGAAGTACAAAACGACAATAGTATTTTTGGAAAAATATTATTGATAAACTCGAATGGAAAACTTATAAAAAATTTCTCCAAAGGTCATAGAAATCCACAGGGTCTAAATGTATTTAATAATAATATTATAGTAGAAACTGAACATGGACCTAATGGAGGTGATGAGGTTAACTTGATATATGAAGATGGTAATTATGGTTGGCCTTTAGCATCTTACGGGGGTCATTATAAAGGAAAAAAACATATGAATAAAATCTATCCACTGCCAAGTTCACATAAAAATTTTATTGAACCTGCAATTTTTTTCAAAAAAGCTATAGCAATTAGTCAAATCTTATATGTGCCAGGTAAGTTTAATAATAAAGTTAATGGATCATTCTTCTTAGCATCAATGAAAGTAAATAACGATTATGGAAATAAAATAAATTTATTCAATTTAAAATTAAAGGAAAAAAAATTACATATTGAAGATATAATTCCAATTGGAGAAAGGATAAGAGATTTAATTTATGATGAAAATAGAAATGAGATTATAATGTTTCTTGATACAAGTGCAAGTATCGGTGTTTTGTCTTTTAATTAAAATTTTGTATAAATACCTTTTTTTATAAAAGTTAAATCATCAAAAAAGATATTTGGTATACTTTGAATTTTTAATTTTTTTAACTTTTTATTCAAAGATTTAATTATTTTTGTTGCAAAATTTGGGTGTTCCCAACATATAACTTTATCATAATTAATATTTGTATTATTTAACATCCATCGTCTAGAAATAATATAACGCGCAAATCCCCAAGCAAAAGATCCTTCATTTGGTATTGCAAAAACTAATTTTCCGTTCTTCTTTAATACTCTTTTTATTTCATTGATGCATTGATTTAAATTATAAATATGTTCCAAAGAAAAGAAAGATATAACTAAGTCAACTGAATTATTTTTGCATTTTAATTTAAAATTTTTATGACTGATTTTCATTTTTTGACCTTTAATTTTTTTTTTCTTTAAGATTGCATTAGAAATTTTAAGATATTTTAAGTTAGTATCCGCAAGAATATATTTTTTTGGTCTACTATTCCAATAACTTATATGATGAAGATTACCTGGTCCAATTTCTAAAATAATTTTGTTTTTCATATTGATAGAGCGCATAATATTATATGAGAAAAAATTTACCAAAGATCCAGGCAAACTTTTTTCTCTCATCTCATAAATTTTTCCAATATGTAATATCCATAATTTCCAATCTTTATCATTAGTATCTATTTTTGTTTTATATTTAAGTCTGTCTCCAAATAATCTTTTGTAAATAAAGTATGGTAAAAAATTTCTAATCATATTAAGTATCAACAATGTTAAATTTAATGAATTTTTTAAAAATAAATATTAAGTTTTATATATTAATTATATTTATTGTATTCATTTCATATTTCCAGTTATTTTTGAAGGGTAATTTTTTTAATTTTTATGAATTAGATATCCATGTAATGTATGATTACTTATTTAGATCAAACTTATCCGGATGGAGATTAGACAAAGTTATAGGGACTAATATGCTCATTGGAGACCCGAGCTTTCATGCCTGGTCTTTTTTAAGTTTAATATATCAGATTCCATCAATTGATAAGATAGTTCTTCACAATATTATTTTTTTATCAATAAATATTTATGCTACGTTTTCACTTTTTTATTTACTTATTTATACTAATCCAAAATTAAATAAATATTATGCATCGTTAATTTCATCATTATTATTTTTGTCAATTTTAAGACTTGAATTTAATTACATTTTTTCTTGGGCTCTTTTATTTCCCACAGTTATACTTTCGACCATAGTTTTATTTAATTATTTTAAAACAAATCAAAATAAATTTATTTTTAAATTATTTTTAGTTTATTTTATTGGATTTAATTTTGGTTCAGTATTTGCTATCCAACAGTCTTTGTTATTTAGTTTTTTATTTTTTGTTTTTTACTCAATATTCTTTAAAGAAAACATATTAACTAAGTATGTAAAAATAATATCTTCATCTTTACTACTTTTGTTTTTTTCTAGTATGTGGATTTTTTATCCTTATTTTTATGAACTTCTTTTCATAGGAGAAGAGTTTGTCAGAACTGCTGATTATAAACGGTATGAAATTCTAGAAATAGATTTGTCTTTCTTCAAAACTATATTTAACACTCTTCTTGGAACATTTATTAATCCTGGCGACATAAATCTTCCTGATAGAGAAATAACACCATCTTATCATTGGAATAATACACTTTCTGTCTTTTTTAATTTAGTATTATTGTTCTTTATTTTAAATAGTAATAGAAAAAACTTTTGGATTTTTTTATCAAAAAATTTAATAGTTGTTTATTTAATTCACGTTTTTTTGTCTGAAATTAGTCCTTTTTATTATTCTTTTAATTTATTTTTTTTAGACACTATGAGTTGGTCAAAAGTAAATATAGAAATTTATATTTTCCAGTTGTTGTTGTTAAGTTTTTTTTTAAGTGCTAATTACAAATTATCACAAGAGAAATCATTGAAAATTTACTATTTTGTAATAATTATTTATTTAGCATTTATTATTTTATTTTCTGTTGATATTATTTCAAGGGTAAATATATCTAAAATTTTCTTTAAAGAAATAATAGTTTTTCTGGATATAATCAAAATATATGTTTTTGAAAATGAAAATAGTTTAAATTTATTTGTAAATGACGTTTATAAAAGATTTCATTATATTGTTGATTTTAAATTTTTACTGATACAAATTACTTCTTTAATTTTAGTAATTGTAGCTTTTTCATTAAATAAATTAAAAAATAAAAGATTTTACAAATTATTTTTTTTAATAACTATATTATTAAATAATTATCTTACAGTTTCACACTTTACACCTATTGAAAGAAATAATTTTAATCTATGGGAGAATGCTTTAAATGAAAATGTAATTAAAAAAGATGAACGCTTAATATCATTAAGTCAAAATTATTTATTTAATATTAAAAACAAGAATGTAGATATTAAAAAACTCAATAATGAAAATATAAAAGATTGGATTTTAAGAAATCCAATAAAAAAGAAAAATAAATATTATGGAATAATGTCGCCACCATATTTATCGTTTTCTAGCAATGCAAGTTTTATAAATAAAAATCTTGCTGAAGATAGCTATCCAATTTTTGAGATAGTTCCTGAAAAAATTAAGACAGGTTTTACTGCAAAAAATAGTTTCGAAATTTTGCAGGAAGGAATTTATAATATAAATTATATTAATAATCTTTCTATAAAGTACGCTTATTCAGTATTTGATTTAGAAGAACACGGATTAATAAATGAAAACCTAATTCTTCATTGGAATGATGATAATCTTTATATTTATGAAATATTAAATTCAAATAAGTACTCATACGTAGCTAACTCAATTAGACAAACAAACAAAAATATTTATGAATATAAAATAAATAATAATGAAGTTTACTTATCAGGAGAGGATTTTAAAAAATATAAAGATTTAGAGTCAGGGCCTGCAATTTTTAATTTAAAAATATTGAAAAATTCTTCTTTTGAAATCGAATATAAATCTGATTATAAAAATATAATTGTAATCTCAAATGCATTTCATGAAAACTGGACACACAATTCAAATAATATTATTGATGTAATAAAAGTAAATGAATACTTTACAGGATTAGTTCTTAATCCTGGAGAATTTAAATTTATGTTTTATTTTGATAATTCTAAATATCTAACCGGAGTATACATTTCAATATTAATAGGAATTTTAATTTTTATCGCTTATATAAAAAATTTTTTAAATTTCCGAAAATAATAATTTATTAAAATATTTGATAATTGAAAAATAAATACAATTATGTGAATTAAAGGTATGCTTTTACTGTTTTCATCAGTATCTTTGTAAAACACTGGAAATTCAGATATTTTTAATTTATTTTCATAATAAAAGAGAAGATTTTCCAAATGTTGCGATGGCGAAAGATATCTTTGTTTCCTAGTTATTAGTTTTTTTAGAGATTTAGTTGAATAAAATCTATAACCAGCACTATAATCACTTATTTTATTAGATATTAATAATTTACATGAAATAGTATAAATTTTACTACATAACATTCTAAGAAATTTTCTTTTAATAACCCCCGATCCAGCTAGATATTTCGAACCAATAATTAAATCTGGTTTTTTTTCTCTATAAACTTTTATTGCTTTTAGAATATCTTTTGGGTCAGAAGACAAGTCTGCATCCATATCAGTTACAATATCAACTTTTTTATTTTTAAGAATCCATTTAAAACCCATTAAGGATGCTTCACATCTTTTTGAAACATTAAAAAACCTATTTTTTCTCTTTTTTGATAAATTATTTTATAATTTTTTTTAAAAATTTTTTTAATTTCTTTAGATGTTCCATCAGTATAACTTCCGTCAACAAAGCAAAAAAAAAAATTTAGATTTTTAATTTTTAAGAAACTTTTATATATTTTTTTTATATTCTTATCCTCTTGATAAGTTGGTATAACTACGCCTATTCTCATATTTTTTTTACTGGCTTATATTTGTGAAACTCTTCCTTATAAATTCTTTTTTGACCTGTTCCCATTATATTTGTAACTACATTCAAGTCTGATACAAATTGAGGTAACTCTAAATTTACATCAATCGCTACATCATCATAATGCATCCATTGACTAACTCCTATTTTTACATGTTTCTCTATCATTTTGGCCCCTGCTGCTACAGCTAACATAGATCCAGTATTTCCAATATCATGAGAAGAATAACCTGGTTTTATATTTTTATATTTTTTACTCAATTGTATATAATATTTTAAAACGTTTAAGTTGATTGTTTTGTAATATGTTGGGTATGCAGAAACTGCATGAAGAAGGTATAATTTTTTAAATTTTTTAAATCTTGAAATAATATACTTTAAGTATCTCTCATTCGTCATACCAGTAGAAATAATTATTTCAGAAAGTTTTTGTTTGGCCATAAAATTTATATAATTTTTATGAAGAGAAATTGTGGAAGGAATTTTAAAAAATTTAAATCCCATTTTTTTCAGTGAGATAAAACTTTTTTTATCTAAAGCACTAAAAATAATTTTTAATTTGAACTTCTTTTGGTACTTATTAATAATTTTTAATTGATAATTTGTTAACTCAAGTTTATTTCTGTATTCTCTAAATGTTTTACTAATCGGAGTTATATATTCTGAATTAAGCTTATTTTTTGTATAAAAACTTTCAACATCTCTTTTTTGAAACTTTATAGTTCTTACTCCAGCTTTTATGCATCCTTCTATAAGACCAATTAAAATATTAGTGTTACCTCTATGATTAGTGGTAATTTCAGCTACAATTTCGATTTTGGAGCTCTTACTATTAAGACTATTACTATTTATAATAAATCTAGGATTAAAATCTGAATAAATATCAAAACCACCTCTAAATATTTTCAGTTTTTTAAACTTATTTTTTATATTTTGATATGCTATGATTTGACTATTAATATCTATTTCTTGTTGAATTTTTGATTTGTTAACTTGTTTTTTTTCATAATCATCATCTGGGCTATGTTTTTTAAAATCAAAGCCATATAAATAGACATCAATTTTTTTTTTTATTTTCTTATCAAGATAAAATAATAGTTCATATAAAAAAAAATATACAGATCCAACTTTAATTCTTTCGTTCTCTTGAATTAATTTAGTCTTAGTATAATTAAAATTTAATTTAGAATTATTTACTTTATTTATATTAATTCCAATACTAAATTTTGAATTATCTGGAAAAAAAAATCTTGAAGATGGACCTCTGCCTATAATAAAAATTTTTTTTTGACTATTAATTTTTTTTAAAATTTTTCTGCTAATCATGTAGATATTTTTTGTAAAATTTTGGATTAGAACTTATTAAATTTTGTAAAATTTTAAAATCATTATTATTATCAATATCAACATTAGTATATTTATCAGACACTACAAACAATTTTTGCATACTAAGAAATTTTTTTGAAATTTTTCTTGGAAAAATAAAATATTCTCCAGAAAATATGCTAAAATATGGTTTACAATCTTGACTTCTAATCATTGATCGTTTTTTAAATTTTTTATTTAATGGGGTAATATATTTTCCACTTTGTTTAAATAATCTAGAATCTTCTTTGTGGACAATTAGTACACTTTTTTTATATTTTGAAAATAATTTAAATCCTTTTTCAAAAGTTTTCTTTGATCGTAATGGATGTGTAGGCCTGAGCCATAGTAATGCATGTGGGATTGTTATACTTTTTTTTAAAAAAAATATTTTTAAATCTTTTATTATATCTTCTTCCATAGCTTGGTCTGTCGAAGCTTTTTTTGATCTTTTATGTTTTATAAGTTTTTGAAAATGTTCAATTTTATTTAAATATTTATTGCTATCAGTTGTAAAAATTATCTTATCAATAAATTTCAATTTTTTTGCAAAATTAATCGAATGCATAAATAGTGGAATCTTATTTAATTTTTTAATATTTTTATTTTTAAATCTTTTTGAATTTGATCTTGCTGGAATTATTGCATAAATTTTCATAATTAATAATTAATAAAATTTTTATATTTTTTTGTACTATAAGTGAATATATGATCATCTATAATTTTAAAATCTATATTGGGCCAAAAATATTTTTCTAAACACTCTAATGGTGGCTCCTGCATTACATGAAAAACCTTAAATTTATATTCTACACACTCTAAAACGGTTGAAGTACTACCAATTACAATGGAATAGTTTTTATTTTTATGGTTTTTTGAAAAACTATTTTCATATTTATTAATAATCAATTCTATTTTTTTTACAAATTCATTATACTTTTTATTTTTCATACCAACAGGATGTGCGGCTATACTTGGTCTGTCTAAAAATCTACTTTTTTTATGGAATAAATAATCAATTTTTTCTAATATTTTTTTTTTATTGTAAATTTCATAAGGTAGAACAATTTTACTTTTATATTTTTTTGAATTATGAATATTAAATCGGTTTGATTTTATTAATTTAATTTTTTTTTTTTCCCATTTAAAAATTTTAGTTAGTTGATAAATTTGTGATTTGCTCATCGAATAACTTAGGTCTGGGATATATTTAGTGTCATACAAGTGAATTGGTAAAGGTTGAATAGCATTAATATATCCAATGATTTTTACATTTTTAATTTTTTTCAATTCAAGTATAATTTTTTTTTGAAATGGTTGAGCCTCAAAAGGTATATATACTTTTTTAATTTTTTTCTCATTTACAATTTTTAAAATATTTTCTGATAACAAATTAGAAAAATGATAATTCCAATTAAGTTTATAGAAAAAAAATCTATCAAATAATTTATTTTTTAGTATTAGATTAAAAGTAACTTTTAATAAATATATAAAGCTTAATCCCGATTTTTTTTTTTGATAAGAAATTATATTTTTTTGAATTTTTGAATTATCTGAAAAGTTATTTCCAACATTTAATAAAAAATATAATGAATTTTTTTGTAAGCCTACATATTGATCTTTATAATTTTCTATTTTTTTTTTTTCGTTATCAAACCAAGAAATAATTAAACTATCATATTTTTTATTTTTTGTATTTTTTCCATTAATTATTTTGTAATTATATAAATTTGATATTAACAAAAATTCTTTAATATGTTGTGTTAAAAGTTTAAAATAATTATTTTTGTAAAAGCTTTGAATGTAGTAATAACCTAAATTATTATACCAAGTACATGGATAAAATTTGCTCGTATTAATATATTCAGAATTATTTTGTTTTTTTGTAATTTCTAAAATTTTTTTTACAATTGTTTTTCTAATTAGTGAATTGTTTTGAGTCAATTTGATTATAATGATAAGGACTTTAATATAGGAAAATTAAAGAATTGTAAATAATTTGATGAAGGTATAAAAAGTTACTCTATTTATGAACGTTATTGTAATCACAGGTGCAACTTCAGGAATTGGATATTCTTGTGTAAAAAAATTTTTAATAAAACAAAATATTGTAGTTGGCATAGGAAGAAACTTACAAAAGCTTAAAAAAATAAAAAATGATTTTAAAAGTCAAAATACTAAATTTATAGGCCTGAAATGTGATTTTGAAAAAAAGAATGATATGAAATTTTTAATTAATAAATTATTAAAATTCAAAAAAATAGACACACTCATCAATTGTGCAGGACTATCACACAAAGGAAAAATCAAAGATATTAAATTAAAAGATTGGAATAGACTGATGTACGTGAATGTAACAGTGCCTTATCTATTAACTCAAAAATTGCTCCTTAAATTAGCTAAATCAAATAACCCTGCCGTAGTAAACGTTTCAAGTATTGCTGGACGCTCGAGAAGCATAAGTCTCGGATGTCATTATACGACATCTAAAGCTGCATTAATAGGAATGACAAGGCATTTAGCGGCTGAGCTAGCTACAAAAAAAATAAGAGTAAATTGTTGTGCACCCAGTCAAACTTTAACTCCAATGTTAATAAAATCTTTATCAAAAAAAGGGCAAAAAAAGCTTATAGAAAATATACCTTTAAAAAGATTGAGTAGCGCAAATGAACAATCAGAAGTGATTTATTTCTTAGCTTCAGAAAAATCTTCCTACATTAATGGCGCGATAATTGATGTAAATGGAGGGCAATTATGAAAATTGGACAAATAGAAATTAAAAATAAAAAAAAAATATTAATTATAGATGATAATAAAATCTATATAAATTTAGATAGTTTTAAATTTAATACTATGGATTTAATTCTTTCTTTAAAAAAAAATGAAAATCTTTCTTCAAAAATAAAAAAACTTATTTCATTAAAAAAGTTAAAAAGAGTTAATTTAAAAGAAGATGAGTTATACAAAAGTGTTAAAATTTTAAAACCTATAGAAGCAGAAGAGGCATGGGCTGTAGGAGTAACTTATAAAAGACAGGCGATGGAACATGATAAAGATTTAAGTAAAGGTAAAAAAAAAATAGATTTATATAAATATGTGTATTCAAATTATCGAGCTGAAGTTTTTTTTAAAGGATTAAAGAGGAGCATAAAAGGAACTAATACTGATATATATCTAAGATCTGACTCTAAATTAATTATGCCAGAAGCTGAACTAGTTTTAGTTATTGGAAAAAATGGCTTGCCAGTAGGATTTACACTTGGAAATGATTTAACAGCATGGGATATTGAAAAAGAATGCCCTTTATATCTTAATCAAGCAAAAATTTGGAATGGTTCAGGATCATTTGGGCCCTGGATTGTACCAATAGAAGGAATAAAAAATCCATATGATTTAAATATAAGTTGTAAGGTAATAAGAAAAAAGAAATTAATTTTAGATAGCTCAGGAAGCACTAAAGACTTAAAAAGATCTTTTGAAGAGTTATGCTATTTTATGAATCTATCAAATAATGTTTCTCCTGGCAGTATTTTATATACTGGAACTGCTTGTGTTATAAATCACAATTTTTCATTAAAAAAAAATGATAAAGTTCAAATCTATAATTCTGTGATAGGAAAATTAGAAAATAAAATTAATTTACATAAAAAGGAAAAAAAGTATTATAAAATAAGGAAATAATAAATCATGATAGTATCTTTATTAATTGGGAGAGGTGGAAGTACAGGCCTTCCTGGTAAAAACACAATGGATATATTGGGAAGACCTTTAATGACTTACCCTATTTTAGCTGCAAAAAATAGCAACTACTGCGATAAGATCTTTCTATCAACTGATGATGATAAAATAAAAAAAATAGGATCATCTCATAATGTTCAAGTTATAGAAAGACCAGATTTTTTAGCAACCAAAGAGGCTCTTGCTGAAGATGCTTACATTCATGGATACAACGAAATAAAAAAAATTATAAATGAAGAGCCAGAATTTTTAATATTGTTGTTTTGTAATGGAGCAACTGTATTATCTAGTCATATAGATAACGCAGTACAAATATTGAGAAAGGATAAAAATTTAGACTCGGCTTGTACTGTAAGTTCATATGATATGTGGAGTCCTTTAAGAGCAAAAAAAATTAGTGAAGATGGTAAACTAGTTCCTTTTATTCCAGTAGATTTTTTTGGAAAAAATGTGACATGTGATAGAAATTCTCAAGGACAAACTTGGTATGCAGACTGCTCAACATTTGTTGTGAGACCAAAATGTATGTTAAAAAAAAATGGCGATGCTCCATTTACTTGGCTTGGAAGAAACATTCACCCAATTAAACAATGGGGAGGGTTAGACGTTGATTATAATTGGCAAATTCCTATTGTCGAGTTTTGGCTTAAGTCACATGGATTTAGCAAAAATTCTACTCCCTACGATTAATTAATTAAATTTTCAATTTTTTTGCCCTTAAGAGCATTAAGAAGATTATTTGCAGCTTTTTCTCTCATTTCAATTACCGACTTTGAGGAGTAATAACCAGAATGAGGATTTATAATAATTCTTAAGCTCAATGGATCATTTTTATTTTTCCATAACTGAATCAATTTTTCGCTTTTTTTTGGTGGTTCATCAGGTAAAACATCTAATCCAATACCAGCTATAATTTTATTTTTGATCCCAAAATATAAATCATCTAACTGTCTAATAATTTTACCTCTAGCAGTATTAATCAAAATTGATCCTTTGTTTAAAGATTTAATAAAATTTTTATCAATTAAGCAGTTTGTTTCCTTAGTTAATGTACAATTAATAGAGATAATATCGCAACTAGAAGTAAGCTCTTTTATAGAATTAAATTTAGTTATTCCAAGTATTTTCTCCTTTCCAGTTTTTACATAAGGATCATAAAAACCAACATTCATATTGAACGTTTTCATTCTTAAAGCTAATAGAGAACCTATTCTTCCAAGTCCTATAATTCCTAACTTATGTTCACTTAATCTTTTAATTGGAAATTTTTTATTTTCGCCTAAAACATTGTCCTGCCATCCTATTTTATAATTTTTACATCTTTCATTAAAATAGTTAATCTTTCTTGTTAAAGAAAGTATCATTGCACTTGCAGTTTCGGTTACTTCTTCGGTTCCATAATCAGGTGTATTTGCACAATCAATACCATGATTTCTTGCAGAATTTATATCAATATTATCATAACCAACACCGTACCTTACAATAGCTTTGCAAAATTTAAGTTTTTCAATAGTTCGATTTGATATATTTGTATGCCAAACTAATAATCCGTCAGCTTTATTAATTATTTTTGGTAGATCTGCCTCTGAAGAACAATTTAATACATTTACATTGGCAAAATTTTTAAAAATTTTTTTTTCTATTTCCGCATTTTTAAAATAATCAGTTATAAATACCTGCTTCATTTTTTTTTATTTAAAACAAGGTTTGCAATATCTATAACTCTATTGCTATATCCCCATTCGTTATCATACCATAAAATTATCTTTATCATTTTTGAATTTAAAACTTTTAAATAATTTGAGTCAATTATCAAAGACTTATTTGTTCCAAGATGGTCAATTGAAACAAGATTTTCTTCTTCATATTTAAATATATTTTTTTTAATTTTTGAAATTTTTTTTAAAAATTCTCTTAATTCTGCTAAACTACATTTCTTACTAACTTTAAGAGATATATCTGAACTACAAACTATATTTGTAGGAACTCTAAAAGATAAACCCATCAATTTATCTTTTAAACTTGGTACACATTTTTCTATTGCGTCTACAGCTGTTGTATTTTTTGGTATTAAACTTAAAGTAGAATTTCTTCCCAAAGAATAGTCTTTCCAGTTATGAGTAGGGTTTGATATGGATTTTAACGAACCATCCAGAAGATTTTGATAAGATAATATTGAATGAAGTGTGGTAACAAAACCATTTTCTATATTCCATTTTTGATCTATTGATTTTAAAATAGGAGCAAGTGCTGATGCATCACATATACTGGTACTAATAATATTATGTTTTTTGTAATTATAATCCTTTTCGTTAGCACCTATAACCATATAAAAGTCTACTTTTTTATTTGGAGAGTTGGTAATTAAAACTTTTTTTACCCCTTGTTTAAAAAGTTTTCTTGATAATTGAATATTTTCATCAAGACCAGTTGCATCTATAACAATATCAACATTATTTTTTTTCCAAGGAACTTTGTCTATTTTATTTTTTGTATAGAAGTTTATCGTATTTTTATTTATTTTAATTTTATTATTTCTAAGAGAGATTTTTTTATTAAATTTTCCATAAATCGAATCATATTTAAGCAAGTATGCAAGATTATTTTTATCTTCATCTAAATCATTAATTGCAACTATTTTAATATTTTTTTTATCACTGGCAATTCTCGTGATTGCTCTCCCAATTCTTCCAAATCCATTAAGACCTACTCTAATCATTATTTAATTAATACATTAATTTCTTTGTTTTCAGTACTATTTATTAATTTAATCACTGACATTAATTTCATCCAAATTAACTATTCTATCACAAAAATTCATAATTTTTTTATCATGCGTAACAATTATTATAGTTGAAAACTTTTTTATTTTATTCAGCTCTTTTATTATTTCTTCTGATGTTTCTTGATCCAAAGCACTTGTTGGCTCATCAAAAACAATAACTTTTGGATCTTTATATAAATTTCTAGCAATATTAATTCTCTGCTTTTGTCCTCCAGATAGCGTCTTACCTTTTTCATCTAAAATAGTGTTTATTCCTTTTTTTTGATCATTAAAAAAATTAAACAAATTAATCGTTTTTAAACTTTCGATGACTTTATCTTCATCTATATTCTTTTTTTGCAGATCAAAAAGAGCAATATTATTTTTTAGTGTATCATTTAAGATAAAAGTATCTTGAGTTACATATCCTATCATGCTCATCCATTCATAACGATGGTCAAGTAAATTTTTATTATCAATTAATATTTTTCCCTTTTGGGGTTCAATAAAACCACAAATAATCTCTAGTAAAGTACTTTTACCTGATCCACTTTTTCCTACAATTGCGATGCACTCGCCTTTATTTATAGTTAAATTAAAGTTTTTTAAAACATACTTAGCTTCTTCATAGTCATAATATAAATTTTCGATTTTTATATGTTTATTAAATTCAAGTTCATTATTATCTTTTTCTATTAATTTTAATTGATTTTTTTCTAAAGAAATGATTTCATCAATTATAGTTTCTGTAACATTAAAATTTACAGTAATATTTTGAATTCCGTTAGAAATTCTATTTATAGACGGCAAAATTTTTATAGCTCCTGCCATATAAATTCCAATAATAGGTAATGCATTAGTTATTGAAATTTCTTTGTTGTTTAAAATTATTAAAAAAGAAAAAATGCATATAATAGCTATTATTTCAAAAATATTTCTCCCAATACTATTCAAAAAGGTTATATTTTTTTGTGCATTTACAAATTTTTTAGAAATTTGATTTTCTAAAACTTGAAAATGCTTTTTTAAATCAAAAATGTTTAATTCTCTAAAAAAACTCAAAGTCTCATTCATATGCTTAACATAATTTGATTGGTTTTCATCTCTCATCTGCCCATAAAGTATAAGTTTTTTTTTCAAAAATTTTAGATAAACTGACACAAAACAAACCAGAAAAAATATTACTACAATAGTGTACAAACTTGATACAGATAATAATAAAACTACAATTCCAAAAGTTAATATTATTTCACTAACTAAATTTGCAAATGCCTGTAAAGATCCTATGTATTCAGGAATACGACTAAGAATAATATGAATTATTTTTGATGAGTTTTTTTTAAAATAAAAATTTAATCTAGCATTTAAATAAAAATAATAAAACTTGTTTGTTATACTTAAAAATACTTTATGAAAATAATTAGCTTTGTAATACTCAACAAAAATTAAAATTGTATTTTTAATTAAAAAAGTTAACAAAAACATTATTAGAAATAAATGTAAGGAATTTTTTGTTTCTAAAGAAGTTGGCAGGATATTAATTAGTTTATTAGAAATAATGTTATCAGATTCAAAAATTAAAGAAGCTATTGGAATTAATAATCCAATTCCGATAAGTTCTAAAAGTGTTGAAAAAATTACCAATATTACAATAATAGATAGTTTATTTTCTATTTTAAATATTGAAAATAATTTCAATGTATTATTAAAAAATCTTAAAGTTAAAAATTTCATATTTAAAACAATTCTAAAATTTTATTGAATTTTTCAAATTTTTTATCTGAATTATCAATATAATTTTTAACTGGATTCAAAAAATTTTTATTTCTTTTGCTATCTATAAATAATCTTTTAACAGAGATTAGATTTTCTGCGCCAAGAATTAAAGATAAGTAATCCAACAAAATTACAAACTTTTTTATATTTTTAATCTTTCCTGAAAATATATTTTTAAATGATCTTAATCTTTGAGATAAAATTGATATTGCAAATGAATAATGCTTAAAATTTTGTATATTTATTTTTTTTAAGAAATCCTTCAATATTGATAAATCTTTTGAAATCTCTGAACCTGATTCACTTCTTTTAAAAATTTCTTTTATTATATTATTATACTCTGTATTAAGATTTATAATATCTTTATCTGTATAGTTACTGCCAATAAAGCAACTTGAACTAATGTTTGAAATATTTTTAGTCTCTTCAAATATGAAATCATTATTTGGACTAATAATTTTCATTTGGAGTGCCAAAGAAACTTTTTTTGAACTGTTAAAATTTCCAGCATGGATTAATTTACCATCCCAGACATTTATATCTCCTTGTTCTACATAAATTTTTTTTGAAAACAAATTTGGAATTTTTAATTTTACCAAAATATTATTAATTTTTTTACTTTTAAAATTTGCATCAAATATTGAGAGTGCAGGATATCTATATTCTGAAGCAGCAATCCATACTGTTTTAATTTCTTTATCATCCACCTGATCAAAATGAAATCCTCCAGCCTCTAGTTTATCTTTTGGTAAATGTATCATTGGGTATAATCTAGTAATCTTACAATTATCCTTAGTTAAAGACCTTATGTTTTGAATAATTTTTGTTTGAAGATTATCTGCATTGATTGAATATCTAATTTTAGATCTAAGAATAGATTTTTTTATCTCAATATTAATTGCATTTTCAAAAGTCCACTTATTATCTAAATTAATCAAGTTTGACCATTTATTGAAATCTTCATCAACTTGTGAGCTTTCTTTATTAAGATTTTTAAATTTAATTAATTTCATATATATTTAATTTTCCAAGGCCCAACTTATCTTCAAATTCTCTTTGGGTTGAATTAGTTTTAGATTCTATTTTACTTAGAATGTTTAAATGATCATTATTTTTGTACATATGTTCAATTGTTGAACATTATTACCTGACAAAAAATAAACAGTAAAGAAAATTATAATTTAATTTTTAAGATCTTTTAAATACTTTTTCATATTTTGTTTATCAATTTGTGAATTTCTAGCAACGAACCTTATGGCTATACCTCTCCTTCTTTGTGACGTTTTATTTTGGTTGCTTCCATGCACAACTTCACAATGGTGAATTAAACAATCACCTGGAAAAAGTTTGGGAGAAATTCTTTTGGCTTTTATTTTTTTTAAAAAATGAGGAATAATCTCTTTTGAGGAACCAGGAATATTTGATCTCCTATGTTTTAACAAGCCTAGTTTGTGCGATCCCTTAATATAAATAAGTCCACCGTTTTTTATAGTTACCTTATCTAAGGCAATCCAAACATTTACTGCCATCTTTTTTTTTATATTCCAATAAAAATTATCCTGATGGAAGGGTGCCTTTAATCCTGTTTTCGGTGGTTTTGCAAATATTTCGAGATTTTTCATTATTAAAGGTTTGTTAAATATTTTCTTTAAAAATTTTTTTAATAAATAGTTATTTTTTATTTTCATTAAATTAGATTTTGGAAATAACTCATTTAAATGATGACCAGTATTCATTTTTTTATCTTTGGTTAAATTAACATATGGGGAACTATAATTAGTGACTAAAATTTTACTTATTTTGTCAATTTCTTTTTCATAATCTTTTATCTTTTTTATATTAATAAGGTTTTTGATTACAACAAATCCACAACTATTAAATTCATTTAACTTATTATTTAAATTATTTGTACCAATCATAAGTTTAAACCTCTCACAAATTTACTTTGCCAATTATATGGACTATTACAAAATTTTTGTCTAAATTCTTTTCTTAGAATCATAAATTCTTTAATATTCCATAAATCATCTATTTTATTATGATTATCAATAAGAAATTTTGCGGCACTTTTAGGGTTATAATAAATAAAATTAAACTTCTTTAGTTTTTTTAAATAATATTTTGCTTCTGGTGTTGCATTGAACTCGCTGGGTCTAAAAAAAAGTATATGAGGTATATCATTCGCCATTAATTCTATAAAAGCAGTTCCTAGATAAGAACAAACTGGAAATGAGTCTTTTAATAGTATGTCTAAATTTTTATTAGATTTATATTTTAATAAGTCATTTTCTTTATATATTTTTATCTTATCAAAATTTTCATCAGTATATTTTGCATCTTTAATAATTAATTTGTTAAATTTTGTTTTGACTAAATTTAAAAACTTTATTTGATTATCAAAATTTTTTTTTACTCCTTCAAACATTGGTCCGTTAGTAAATTTATAAAAATATCCCCATGAGCTATTGATAAGTAAAATTTGAGAGATAGGTTTATTAGATTTTTTGAAATTTCTAAATAATGGAATTTGAATTGATTTTTTATCATTTAAGCTTGTCCAAGAATAATATTTACTAGCAATTTCATATTCAAATTCTGTTGCAAATATATGTTGTTGTTGAAAATATAATCCAACTCCATATTGAAAAATTTCTAATTTAGATTTGTGTTTATCGATATTATTTGTAATAAAAAAACATTCGTCTTCATTCTTTCTTATATTTGACAATACGAACCTTTTAATATTTAAGTCATTTTTTTTTGTTTTTTCATTTAAAAACTCAAAGTTTTCAAATAAACTAATTGGTAATAAATAAACTAAAATAAACCATTCATTTTTTAAATTTTCATCTAAATCTGATTTTAAACCTAACAAATAAAGTTTATTTCTATTTTCTATATTAATATCCTCAAATTTTAATTTAATATTTTGCAATTGTAGAAATTGTGGTGAATGATTTTTTTTTAAAATTTTTAAAAACAAATTAATATTTAGGATATCAAAATATATTTTGTTTTTTTTTATTGCAAAAACTTTATTAAAAAACCTAAAAATATTTTTTTTCAACAATTTTTTTAAATTTTTCTCTTGTGTGACTTTTTTTATTATGAAGTCTTTGCTATTAAGTTGTAAATTATGATTAAATTTATATATCAACGTTTCAATTGAATTTAAAATAGAAAAATTCTTATCTCTCTGTAAAAAAAATGAACTATGCAAGTCAAGAGGTACCGTAATTTTGTCGTTTAAAAGTTTTAAAAGTGAATTATCAAGAGTTTCATAAATTATATAATTTTCTACAATAACTGAAATTATAGGTTTAAATAAAATTGCAATTTTTTCTTTTGAAAAATTTTTTTTAAAATATTCGTTATAAGAATTGTTTAAAATATATGTTAGCTGGTCAACTTTTATTTTTGAAATTTTTGGAAAGTTTATCTTGTTTGAATCTCTTAAATACAAATAATCTCTTGTTGTTAAATTTTTCAACATATGCAAAATTATTGTAATTTTAATTTATTTAAGTATTTGTATCTTGAAATTATTGTAAATCTTATATCATTCGCATTATCTGATTTTGCTGAAGTTCTATGAATGCTATTTGCATCAAAAATGAGTGATTCACCCGATTTAACTTTTAGATTAACTATTTTTTTCTGAGAAATTTTTTTTTTATCAATATAAAATCTTCCTCTTTTTTCAATTGATACTTTTTTTCTATTTTTGTGCAAATTTTCATTATGAAAAATTATTCCCTTTTTATGACTTTCTCTAACTATATCTAATGATCCATTTACTATATCACTAGTCAGAGATATTGGTGTCCAAACTACCAGATTTGAAAAATTTTTTCTAGAATACTTGAAATATGCAGAATCTTGATGCCAGCCAAGGTTTTCTTTTTTAGATTTTGGTAGCATTACTAATATTTGAAAGTCTGCAAAGCCAATTTTTATTTCACTTAATTTTTTACTTTGAGAAAATAATCTTTTTATTTTATTGGCGACTCTATTTGAAAAAAAAATACTTTGAATCTTTAAATCTAAATTTAAAAGGTCATATCTATTTCCCGCAATTGAAGGTTTTTTTTTATACATGTTTACGATTTTATAAATAATATCAGATTTTTTATTTATATCGTAATAGAAGAAAATTTGTTGTTTTATGTGATTGATCTGTCTTTTACTTAAAATTTTTGTTTTAAAATAACCAAATTTATTGAGTTTATTATTCATATTTTATAACCAACAATATAATTGCTGGGAACGCCATTATATCCTTTAAATAATATTTCAAATTTTTTGATTGATTTGTTTATTTTTTTTATGTTTTGTGTTTTCAGGGATATATTTAAAATTTCAAATTCTTTATGAAACTGTTTTATTTTTTTAATTTGAGATTGATTTCTAACATTATAGATATTTAATAAATTTTTAAAATACAGATTAAAGTTTTTTTTTAAATTAAACTTATTTATGTTTTTTTTATTTTCGATATCATCCAATTTACTTTTAAGCATAAGATTTGACCATATTTTCAAATTTTTTGAAGATAATTTAATTATTTTTTTTAAAGAAACTTGATCGTCTGCCGAGGCTAGTAAAAAGTTAATAGATTGAAACAACGATATAGAAGGAAATGACATTATTATTTCATTTGTAACATTTTGATGAATGCCATTAATTAATCCTTCAGGTTCAATTGATGGATAACTAGAATAATACTTTATTTTATTTTTTTTAAACCAGATAAGTAACTTTCTTAAATTTATCCCTTTGTGCTTAGGGTTTGTATAGAAATCATATACAATTTGTTTTTTTGATCTTCCTCCAAATTTATTTGCCCTATTAATTGTTTCACTGAATAATTTATAACAAATCTTTTCTACGTTTATGTTTGAATTATTATTTTTAAGATAATTGATTATATATCTGTGTAAGCTTCTTTGAAAATGAGAAAAATCAAATGCTAATTGTAAAATACAAAAACCTCCCTTTTTTAAGTTTTTCGTTAAGTATTGCAGACCTAAGTATGGATTATTTACATGATGTAGAACACCTTCGGAAACAACGATATCATATTTATTTTTTGGTCTAAAATCAAATATAGATTTATTTTCTATTCTTTTTAAATTTTTATTGAGCTTAAAAAATTTAAAATATTTTTTTGTTTGAGCTACAGAAATTGGGTTAATTTCAACCAAATCTAGTTTGCTTCCCCATTTGGCATATAAAATATCATGTTCACCAGTACCACTTCCAAAATCTAGCAATCTTTTATTTTTAAAGACTTCTTTTGGTAATTTAAGACAATCATGAAATAGTTTTTCTCTTCTTGAAAAATAGTTTTTAAAAAACTTTCTACTTTCTAATGGCAACTTTGATGGACTGCTAATCTTATAATTTCGCAAAACTTCATTTTCAATTTGTTTTGATTTAAGTGATAATTTGTTCATTTTTTTGACAACTCAAATACTATATAACAGTTTTTACTTAAATCTGTATTCGAAATATTAGAACAAAAAATATAAACTAAACAAAGCATAGGAAAAAAGGAAATCATCCAAATTAACTTTAAGACAGTTCTTAAGATGAGTGGAAAAAAATTAAAAAAAATAATTAAAGGCTTTAGTATTGGTCTAGTTTGAATATCATAAATTTTCCATGCCATCGGGGACAATCCACTATAAAAATTTAATATATTTAAATTATTTTTTTTTATAATTTTTTCCCATAAATTAAAGCTATTAGATATTTTTTTTGTTTCGTTAAATCTACCATTATCCATTTTGGAAAAAAAAATTTTTAAATTTTTTTTGCTGTTTTTTTTTAAATTATAAAAAATAAAATTATTTTTTACATTGTCTAAGAATAACAAAACTAAGAATTTACCTTTTTTATTTAAAATTTTTGAAGCCTTAGTAAATGCAATATTATAGTTTTTTAGACCATGTGGAGTATAAAAAAAAATTAATTTTTCTGAATTCGATTTTAAATTGATGTTTTCGTAATTTATACATTTTGCATTCTTTGAAAATTTTATTTTTTTTATATACTCAACATGATGTTTTCGTGCATCTATTGATAATTTAGGTCTAATATTAAATTTTTTATTTTTTAATGATGGGAATCTAATCTTATTTGTCTTATCAAATATATTTCTTTTATTAATATTAACGTTTAAATACCTATCAAACCAAACTGGAAAATTGTTACCATGCATGATATAACTAAACATCCCATCCCCAGATCCAATTTCAGTATAATTATTTTTCCAACTTAACATTAATAATAAATCAGATGTGATTGTGTCATTAACGGCATCAAATGGTTTTAAAAAGTAAATATTTAAATAATTCCATAATCTTTTAAAAGAGTATCTGCAGGTCATTTTTTTTTGAAAATAATATATGTAGTACCAAGTCCGTTATATCCTCTAAATAAAAATTTGACTTTATTGCCCAAGGTTTTAAATGAAAAATTTTCTTTAGATATTTGTATTAAAATATTAATAATTTCATCACTTAATAAATCGTAATTTTTATTAGAAAAATTTTTGATTACTTCACTTTGAGCTAAAATTTTTTTTGAGATATTGGTTCTAAATTTTTTCAGTTTACCTAATTCTTTATTTTTCAAAGAATTATTTTTTCTTTGTAAAATTTTTGTCAGTAACACTACAAATTTATTAATATCTGGAGAAATGAAATTCCCTTTTTTTTTAAACATTTTATAAAAAATGGTTTCATCTGATTTTTGTGCAAAAATTGATCTTAATGCAGAAATTGCAAATAATTCATCTTTTATATTTGCCCTTAATTCATGATTTTGAAAACCAGGATCTATTCTGAAAGGTATAGATGCATCTGGACACTTTGAATAAATTTTTAATTTATACTTTTTTTCCCATCCTCTAATTTGCCTCATAGAGTTACCGACATAAGCTTGATTTATCAAATAATCATTGATAATTCCTTCTTCGGATCTCAAGCCAAATTTTATGGATCTAGCGATGTGCTCTTTAAATAGTTTTTTTGCAAAACTAAATACTTTTTTATCATCGCTTATCTTTAATTTTCTTATTATAGCTCGATGTAACAAACGTTGAATTAAACCTGCATCCTCAACATATCCTAGAATTATGTACCCATTTTTTTTTGTTGATTGTACTAACTTTTTAAACAGGTTTTCTGGACTATATACATGAGCAATAACTCCGAAAGAAATAGAAATATCATAAAAATTTTTTTTTACTTTGTAATCTTCAATATTTGATTTTTTGAAGTTTACATTTTTTATCTTATATTTTTTTTTTAATTTATTTGCTCTATCAATTGAAATATCATTAAAGTCTACTCCTAAACATTTTGCTCCAAATGAACTCAAAACTATGTCTACTTCTCCTGTTCCACAGCCTAAATCTAGTACTTTTTTTTTATCAAACATTTCAATGGGAAATTTTAAGTTATTTTCAAACAAATTTTTATGATTCACTAAATATTTTTTGAAGATTTTTTTACTTTCAATCTTTATTTTTGATGGACTTTTTTTTTTAAAATCTTTTAGTACTTGTTTTTGCCATTTTATTTCTTTTTTATTCATTTAACTATTATAAAATTATTTAATACCAATATATCTAAATCACTATTTTCAAAAACGTAGAATGCATCTTTTGGACTATTTACAATTGGATAACCATGTAAATTAAAACTGGTATTTAATAAAGAAGCACAATTTGTTTTTTTATAAAATTTTTCAATTATTTTGTACAATTTTGGATTGTCATTTTCTTTTAAGATTTGAGGTCTTGCTGACTTATCCGCAATATGAGAGGCTGCAATCATATTTTTGTACCCTTTCTCAGTAGTTTTAAAGCCAATTGTCATAAAAGGTGAGTCTAAATTTTTTGGATTTTCTATATATTCATTAGCAAATTTATCCAAAATTATAGGCGCAAAAGGCATCCAAAAATCTCTATTTTTTATCGCTGCATTTATTTTTTCTTTTATTAATAGATTTCTAGGGTCTGCTAATATAGATCTATTTCCTAAAGCTCTTTGACCAAACTCCATCCTGCCTACACACCTTCCAATAATTTTTCCATCATTTAAAGAGTTAACAATAAATTCATCATCAATATGATCTATAAAATCATACTTTTTTTTATCAATTATTTTTATTATTTCTTTTTCATCTTCTATTGAAGCCTCTGGGCCTAAATATAAATTCTCTATTCTTTTAAAATTCTTTTTATCATTTTTCAAATCCTCTCTTAAACATATTCCAGAACTTATACTTAAAGACTCGTCACTCGCAGAACCTCCAACAAATAAATTTTTTAAGCTTTTTATTTCAGCAAGTTTTCCCATAGCTTTAATGTTCATTGCAACGCCTCCCGAATAAATCACATTATAAATTTCATACTTTTTCATGCAATTAATCGTCCATTCTTCTAATAGTTTCTCTACCCATCTTTGAAGTCCCCAGGCTATGCTATCAAAACGATGACCCTCAAGTTTTTCTTTAAACCAGAAATAACTATCAGTTGGTTCAATATTCCATACAAATTCAGTACCAGATACTTTTAATGTTTCTTCAAAAACTTTAAAAGAATTTAGAGAATATTTTTCTTTTCCATACGGAGCAAGTCCCATAACCTTATATTCGTGCTCATTTGGTTTCATGCCCAAAAGTAAAGTCATATATCTATAAATTCTGGCTATAGCACAATTGTCTGTGGAATAGTGTCTTGTGAAATTTCTATTTTCATCAAAAGTATTTATCGTTGCATTAACTCCGTCTCCCATTCCATCAGCAGTTAAAGCAAGGATTTTTTTTCCAATCAAATTTGAAGTATAGTAAGAATAATAAGCATGTGCTTTATGATGATCTATTCTTTTAACTTTATCTTTGTTAATTCCTAAATAATCAGCGATTATATCAATCCTATTTGTCCAATGTTTTTCATTTCTTTTTGGATCTTTAAAATTTTTTTTCCAATATTCACTTGGATACTGATTAAAATCAATCTTATTTGGAAAGGTTTCAATCAGTGATTTGGGTTTATCAACAGTCTTTTCAATTAAATAAGGTTTCCATCTTATATTTTGTTCAATTAAATAATCATCAACACTCCATTGACTCTTTCTAACTAAGTTATCATCAAAGGGTGAAACAAAACTAGCCACCGCAACTGCATCTAAATCTTTAGGATTAATTCCAGCCTCTTTTAAACAATAATTAATAGAGTTTAATGGGAAAGACTCATCATTTTTTTTTCTTGTAAATCTCTCTTCATTTACGGCAGCAACTACTCTGTCATCAACAATCATTGATACCGAACTAGGTAAACTTGTATATATAGATAATATTTTCATATTTGGTGGATTGATTTAATTATACTTGTTAAATATGTTTTATCATATTTTTCGTTTATCCAAAGATTTAAAATACTTTTAGAATGTTGTTCTGAATATTTAAGATTTAAATTTTTTTTAAAGAAAAAATCAAGACCTGAATACCAACTACTTACGTTAATTTTTTTATGTAATAATTTTTTTAATAAAAGGTTTCTTTTTTTGCAATCTTTAAAGAAAATGTTTAATCTCCATGGAACCTCGCCATTTACAATTTTAGGTATATAAATATTTTTTTTTTTTTGTTCTAAAATTTTTTTTCTTAATTCAACAAAATTTTTTCTTCTCATTTTTATATAGTTTTTAAGATTTAAGCATTTTTTATAGATTTTATTAATTTGTTCAGGAGATATATTAAACAAAAAATACTTTGATTTTAGTTTAATAATACGTCTAAAATTTTTTATATTTATTTTTTTATTTTCTAAGAAATAATTATTGTAAATCTTAGTATGTAGATTATTTATATAACTAACATGTTTCAAATTGTTAGTATTTACTAATTTAAAACTATTTTTTATTTTTTTTGATAACTTATATATATTTGGATCATCTGTAAGCATTGCCCCGCCAATTCCCGCATCAACTACTTTTCCTTTTCCAAAACTTAAAATTGAAATATTTCCAAAAGAGCCCAGTGGATTTTTCTTATAATAACCTCCTTGAGCTAATGCCAAATCTTCTATTAAAAAAATTTTTTTTTTTAAACAAATTTCTTTTATTTTATCAATTTTTGAAGGTTTTCCATAAGCATGTACATTTATTAAACAATTAATTTTTGCTTTTTTTAAATCTTTAATACTTAAACCATATCCCTTTTTTTCAATGTCTAGATAAACAGGTATGCGGTTAGCTAATTTTATTGCGATAGGTAAGTGAATGCAGGTATTATTTGGTATTCCGATATATTTAATTTTATTACTTAGAGACTTAATTGCTAAATAAATTGCTGTTGTTCCATTGCCTACAATGTGAGCATAACGTTTTTTATGAAATGTACACAAAAAATTTTCTAAATTTTGTGCCATAATTAATTATTGATTATTCGCCAACTTTCTGAGCACGATTTACATAATTTTCTATTTTTACAAGTCTACCGTTTATAGTTGCTTCTTCATCTGCTTCGGCTTTTCTAGGATAATAACAATTTTTACATGGTTTTAGTTTTTTAAAATTATTAGACTCATGCATCTCTCTAATTTTTTTAAATTTTTCTCCATGCCAAACTTCATGTACTGTGTTATGTCTTAAATCTCCAATATCAACATCCATAAAATCATCACTGCTACACATTGAGCCCAAACCATTGGATCCTACTACAATTCTTTGATAATGTTGGGGACAAATAAAATTGTCTTCATAAACAATTTCTTGGTCATTATGCAGATAATCAATTAAAGGGTTGAAGGCAATTAAGTCTGTAACTGGAACAAATGTATTATAAAATTTTTCTGGATAATCTCTTATGGCTGGCCACACTCCTTGAATTTTGATTAACGGCTTATCAAGATTATTTTTTTTTTTGAATTCAGCAATATCATGTAATTTTTTTAATGTTTCATCAAATTTAAGTGGAAATCTAATTTTATTATAATTCTCATCCATACCATCAATTGAAATGGTAATTAGATCTATTCCCGACTCAACTAATTGTAAAAAGTATTTCATTTTTAATTTATAACCATTTGTTAAAAATGAAGTTTCTTTTATATTTCTATCTTTGGCATACTTAATTAATTCAGGCAATTTTGCATGCAAAGTTGGTTCTCCTATCCAACTAAATCTTAGAGAGTAGATTTTTCCTGCAACTTCATCTATTATTTTTTTTGCAAGCTCAAAATCTATTTGTCCTCTTTTAAATGGCGTGACCCTTTTATCAACAAATTCTTTTGTTATAGTAGGACACATTGGACAACTAAGATTACATCTAGAAACAGTTTCTAAATCTACTAAAAGAGGATAATCTCTAACTATCCTTTTTTTGGGAAGATCATTCCATAAAAATCTATATTCTTCATATTCTTCTTCCCAACCTTTTGAAATCTTTTTCTTAAATGCAGAAATTCTTTCTGGAGGTTCAAGGTCAAAAAAATGGCCTTTATTTATTGGAATATATTTTTTTTCTTTATTTAAATTTTTCATAATTTAATTGATAGTAAGGAACTAATTTTCCACCAAAACCTAATTTAAACCATCCTCTTTGTGGACTATTTACACCCTCAAAATCAAATTTATCTATCTCAGTATTTTCGACTATATATCTAAAAAGAGACCATTGTCCAATAGTTCCCTGCCAAGATTTTTTATTTTCTTCTGAACCAACACCAAATATATAATAAGCTTTATTATTATCCCATCCACAAAATACAGAATAAAGTAAATTTTTATCTTTATCCTCAGTATTGACTATTATTCCTTTATTTTTTTTTAATACACTTTCAATTATTTTAGACACTATGTTTATTTTATTTTCATAATTTTTAGGATCAATTTTGATTAATAAATTTTTATAAAGATCTAAAAACTTCTCTTTATCTTTAACAAATTTTACTTTAGCTTCTTCCTTTATAGCCTGCCTTACACTGTATCTTCTAACAGGTTCTAAATTTTCAAAAATAGTAGAATTCTCTACAGATTCATTTTTTCTAAGATTAGATAAATCTAATATTGAAGTATATTTTATTTCTATTTTGAATTTTGGAGCATTTTTTTTATAATTAAACCATTGAAATGGCCTAATATCGACAATACTTGGATCCAAACTTAAAAAAATAGTATCATATTGTTTAACTAAATTTTCAATAATAAAACTAGTAATTTGAAATTCATCCTCTCTTTTTTTTGTAATTACTCTATTCTGATCTAATTTAAAGAAAATTCCGTTATGTATAACAAATTCATTTTCTATTGACTTTTTTTCAGTATCATCCACATTCAAACATACTCCAGCTTTAATCTCTTTTCCTTGTAATATTTTCCATAAATGAAATTTTGAACCTAAAGATTTTAAAAAATAACTCTTACAAAAAAAAGTAGATTGATCAAGATTTTCTAAAATTTGATCCCACTCTGAAATTTCACATTTTTGAAAAGAAAAATTACTAGACATGATTAATTAATTTTTTACTATTTAGTATAGATATGATTTGGTTATAATTTAAGTTACTAATTTTTAATTTTCTTTTAATTTGATCAGATGTTTTTTTTCCATTACACATAAATAATATCCATAATATATTATCAAGAAAATTAGCTTTATCTTTTTTAGGCAGAATTGATCCCCCAACATCAGGGTATAGATTATGTTTTGAAAGCATTGGTTCGCTATATTTATTTGAACTTAAAAAAATCGATTGCTCTTCTAATTTGTTTATAATTTTTTTGTATATATCCAATGATTTAGAAATTTGATTACTTTTTACAAAATTAAGATTATCTAAAGACGAATGGTACTCTTTATAATCATAATATTTATCTTTAAACAAAGAACAAATATTTATGCCTAACCCATGATAAGAAAATTGTCTCTCATCACTTCCATGAATATCATAATCATAAGTTTTAAATTTTAAATTTTCATTAATTAAAATATTTTTTACTAAATCATTGACAAAATGATCCTCATCCCAGGATTTTTTTATTGAAAATTTTCCTTTACCACCAACGCAGGTTATATTAAATCCAGTATCTATTTTTTTTAGTTTGTTTAAATTCTTATAGATATAGGCAATAGCACCGATCGTTTCAGGTATAAAAATTATTCTATATGACCATTTTAAATTATCTTTAGATTTAAGAAATTTTGCCAATAATATTGTTAATATAACACCACTTAAATTATCATTTGCCAAAGAGGGATGGCATATATAAGTCGAAATTAAAATTTCTTTTTTTGATTTACCTTTTAGTAATATTTCTCCATAATTCATAAATCCATTTTTAAATGAACTATCTATTAAAACCTTAATTTTTTTATCTTTAGATCTTGATAACTTTGATTTTATAAGTTTAAGATTATTTTTGCTCAAGCAAAATCCCCAATCTTTCTTATAATAAAATGTTCTGTAAGGAACTGCGTTACTTAGCTTATGCAAAAAAATTTTTTTTTTAAATTGTTTATAATTTAGAGTTTTATTTACTGGCTGACTGTAACTAGGAATATGCAATGTACTTTTTTCTGAATTTATTATTTTTTTTTTATTTATTGATATTTCTGCTTTATTTAGTTTCCATTCTAATGGAACTCTCCAATCAAATACCTTTTTGCCTGATCTAATTCCTTTAATTGATAATTTTGTTATATTATTTAAAAATTTCAATGTATTTCTATTTTGTTCTCCTGCTAGACTTCTGTTTAAATTAAAAATATTATTTAAATAATAATCTATCTCATAATTTCTATACAAAGATGCAATGTATTCAGCCTTATGATTAATCATAATTTTTTTTTTTTTTACAAATGTGTCTTTTAATTTTAAATCAAAAAAAGTATTAACATCTGCAACAACGCTATGGTTAGTTTTTGAAATATATGTTTGGCATGGTTTTACTCTAAAGTTTTGGATATTGTCCCATATGTATGATGTTACGTGTTCTTTATGAGTTTTTTTTAAATTAAGTTTTGAAATTTTCTTTAGTAATTTTATATTAAATAATTCTGCACCAAATCCATCTGCGTAGGTTTTTTCTTTAAAGTTTCTATGATTAAAAAAATAATCTGATTTTTTTTTATCAGCTTTAAATTGTTTAATTAAATTATTGATTTCATTTGGGTCAATAAATGGGTTATCTGCACATACTCTAATAATTATATTAGACTTAAATTTTTTTGCAGCATCAATATATCTTTTCAACACATCTTTTTCATTACCTTGAAAGAAAAAAATATTTTCTTTGGAGCAAATTTTTTTTAAAATTTTATCATTTGCAGCTTTAGATGTGGCTAAAATAATTTTATCAGCATTGCTTTTTTTTACCCTTTTGATTACCCATTCTATTAAAGAATAATTTCCAATTTTTTTAAAAATTTTATTCCTTAATCTTGATGAATTAGATCTTGCCTGGATAATTACACTTATTTTATTCACTTAATGTATATCTTTTGAAGTAATAATATGATCTTCATTTAGTACTCTTGTTGCTTTTTTTCCAACAATTTTATATATTTTTTCAGGTTCTATACCTGTGCCCGGTCTCTTACATACTAAATCTTTCATTTTTATTACTTGTCCTTTTTGAACAATGTTTTTTAAAACTATACTTCGTCTGGCAAATTTTCTTGAATTTTTTTCAGAAGTTAAGAAAGTTTTATTTTTATTTCCAATTATTTTTTTTAATTTTTGCAATCTTGAAATTAAATTTTTTAAATCTTTAGAGTCCATTGAATGATAGTGATCATTTCCTTTTTTTTTTTTATTAAGTGTAAAATGCTTTTCTATAACTCTTGCTCCTAAAATATAAGACGTACAAACATTCTTCATTTCTTTGCATGGTATTGTATGGTCTGAGTAGCCAATTATATTTTTTGGAAAATGTTTTATTAAACTTAAGATCATATTTAAATTAGCATCACTATCTTGAGTTGGGTAGTTAAGAATACAATGCATCAAAATTACTTGATTACAATTTTTTGATTTTAGAAAATTTAAAGCTTTTCTTATTTCTTTTAATGTTGAGGCTCCAGTGGATAAAATAACCGGTTTTTTTTTTGAGGCTATTTTTTCAATAAGCGGAAAATTAGTAATATCTGATGAAGATATCTTATAAAAGTTTACCATTTTATTAATCATATCTACCGCATCATGATCAAAAGGAGTTGTTAAAAACTCAATATTTAATTTTCTGCAATATTTATAGAGTTTGTAATAATCTTTTTCGCCAAAAAGATCATACTTTCTAAATAATTCATATTGATTTTTTGTTTTTTCTTTATTTGTATCCCAGTAACCTTTTGCATTTTTGCTTGCAATTAAATTTGCTTTATAAGTTTGAAATTTTGCTGCATTAGCGCCTGCTCTTTTCGCCTCAAGTATTAATTTTTTTGCATTTTTTAAAGAACACTCATGATTAACACCAATCTCCGCAATAACATATGGTAAAGAGTTTTGTGTAATAATAGTTTTGCCTAATTTAATTTTTTTCATTTTATTGTTTGGTCATATTATTATCATGCTGTCTATATCTGTATAACGGCAGAGGTATTCGAGTTATTTTATATTTCTTAACAAACCTCTCTCTTAATTCTTTTTCTTCATTTAAAAGAAAATTTTCGTTGTATAAACCTATTGAGATTAAATGCTGGGCTTCAAACATTATCCCACATCCAATTGGGTTTTGATCACAATTTACTTTTTTTATAACTTTCTCGTCATCATTAACTAAATAGTAGTCACATGCAGAAGCATCTATATTTTCATTAAGATGAATAAATAAATAAAGTATTTTTAAAAATTCAACGTTTACATAATCATCCGAGTCTACTCTTACAATATATTTTCCTTTAGCATTTTTTATTCCTAAGTTTAATGATGCTGGTAAACCAATATTTTTATCATTTTTAAGAATTTTAATTTCATCTTCAAAGGCTTTAAGAATTTTCATTGTAGAGTCAGTACTTCCATCATCTACAACTATTATTTCATAATTTTCACGCCCCATACTTTGACTTAATAGTGACCTCAAACATCTTCCAACATACTTTTCTCTATTATAAACGGGAACTATTATTGAAATTTGATAATTCATAATGCTTTGATAATTGATTTTAGAATTTGGTTAGGATATTTTTTACTCATATTAAAAAAAATAGGTATTGAAACAAACTTGTTTAAAATTACTTCTGATTTTTTAAAACTATTTTTCTTTACATTTAATTCTTTAATGTGTTTCCATTTACCTGCAAAATGCCACGAAATCGCTTCTGGTAATATCTTAGTTGAATATCCTTCATTTAAAAGGATACTTCTAAATTTTCGAGCAAGCTTATGACTTTTAAATGAAAATATTAAAGACTCTGGTGCTTCGGTTGAATTCTGGGGTTTGCTTCTAATTGTTATTTCTTTTATTTTTTTTATTTTATTCATTATTAATGTTCTATTTTTTTTTTGAACATTAAATAATTTGCTAAATTTTTTTAATTGAATAATGCCAACAGCACCTTGCATTTCATTCATTCTATAATTGAAGCCACTAGATGTTCTACTATCTTCCCATCTAGGTAACTTTGGATTATTTTCATGACCATGATCATGCCAAGCTTTTGCAGCTAAATAATCTTTCTTTGATTTAAAAGAAATCATTCCTCCTTCGCCAGTAGTTAATGATTTTGCAAAATCAAAACTATATGTGCCTATGTCGCCACAATTTCCTAAATATTTTTTATTATATTTTCCACCGATACCCCATGCTGTATCTTCTATCAATGTAAGATTATATTTTTTACAAATTTTTTTTATAGGATTTAATTTTGCTGGAGTACCAAGCATATGAACTACAATGACTGCTTTTGTTCTCTTTGTAATTTTTTTTTCTAAATCTTTCGGACACATATTTAAAGTTTCGTCAATTTCTGTACATACAGGCTTTGCTCCAGACTCAACTATAGCTTCAACAGTTGCAACAAAAGTAAAGCTCTGAGTAATTACTTCGTCTTTCTTGCCTATTTTTTTACAAGCTAATGCAACTCTTAGAGCAGCAGTTCCTGAAGTAACTGCGAGGGTGAAATTTAAATTAAATTTATCTTTAAAATTTTTTTCAAATTTTTCAACTTTGAAAGATTTATTTCTAAGATTTTCAAACCCATGCCTGAATAAAATCCCTCGACCTTTTCTAAAAACCGTATCTACTTCTCTCTGTTCTTCTTGGTTTATAATTTCAAAGCCTGGCACTTATTTTATCTCTTTCTTTAATTCGTCGTATTCTTGCATTTTCTTTTTCATAAATTTTAAAGTTAAATTAATTCTGTGATTTATACCTCTTGGGGTCAAAACATAAATGTAACCAATCTTATTTTTATTTTTTTTAAAATTATCTATCTTTACAAGGCCTTTGTCTTTTAATGCTTTTAGACAATAGTTTAATTTTCCTAGGCTAAAACCCAATTCATTCGCAAGTTCACGTTGAGTTGCTTCAGGTTTTTTTTGTAGTTTTCTTAGGACTTCAAATTGATCTAAATCATTCTTCATACATGTTCAAATTTTGAACAAGTATATAACTCTAAAGGGGAATGGTAAAGTTAATTTATTAGAATGTATGATTATCTTTTATTATTTCAAAATTTTTTTCAGTGCATAAATCAAGCCAATTGAGCTATTAGTACTGGTCAGCTACACACGTTACCGTGCTTCCACACCCAGCCTATCAACGTGGTGGTCTACCACGGCTCTATAGGAAGAACTAGTTTTGAGGTGAGTTTCCCGCTT
>MDSV01126767.1_pt1 | contig 41368 bp, 39 predicted proteins | sample 810851 | NCBI WGS metagenome assembly MDSV01 (sample SAMN05326640, study PRJNA326480) | marine metagenome | isolation source: seawater | place: Atlantic Ocean: North East | collected 2012 | reverse complement strand
TTTTTAGCTGCACTAGCTGAACTTCAAGCTGCATCCTACTATCTATGGTAGGTGAGGCTTTGTAAATTAATTTTTGGTTGGGCGCAGCAAAAAGTTTCATCTACCACCCTAACCTCATAAAACTTCACTATCTATAAACATGTATATACAATGTACATTACCTAAATTCTAAGGGTCTTTATGGATAACACCGAAAATCAGATAGATATACAAGAAATTTTAAAATCGCTATTGGCAAAGAAAATTTTTATTCTTTCTATGTCGCTAGTTTTTGCAGTTCTCTCTATTATTTACAGCCTAAGTTTACCTAATATTTATCAATCTTCATCCATTCTTACCATATCTGAAGCTCAATCCTCTAAATCCTCATCTACTTCTGCTTTTGGTGCACTAACTTCTAGTTTTGGAATGAATATAGGCTCAAGTAATGTGAACAATGCAAAAGTAGCCGAAAGTGTTATGAACTCTTGGAGTTTTGCTGAAAAATTAATATCTGACAACAATCTTGAACTTCTCATAGGTGCAAGTAAGGGTTGGAATGAAGAAGAAGATCGTATTGTGTACGACGAAGATAAATATAGTGAAAAGGAAAATTCTTGGATAAAAAAACCAACCAGTTGGGAATTGTTTCAGTCCTTAAAATCAGCAACTACCATCAGTTATGATGAAACAGATCAGTTTATTTATATATCTGCAGATAGTTATTCACCTAAAGAATCAAAAAGACTTGTTGATACCTATATTAAAGCTATAAATGATCATATGAGGAATAGACAAATAGTTATGTCGAATCAAAATTTAGTTTATTTAGATGAACAACTTCAAAAGATAAAGAATAAAGACCTTAGGGATGTTTTTTTCAGTTTAATTCTGCAAGAAAATAAAAATAAAATGCTTGCTGCTTCAAATCCAGAATATATGTTTGTTATTGTAAGTAAGCCAATGGTGCCGGAAAAGAAATATAAACCTGTAAGATCTATAATTGTAATATCAATAACTTTACTGGGATTTTTTATTAGTTGCTTGTCTGTTCTTTTCTGGAAAAGAACTACGCAATAAAGCTTTATCATACAATCCTAATGTTAGATAAACGTAATATTCGTCTTGGGATAATAGGTCTGGGCTACGTTGGACTACCTCTTGCAATTGAATTTGGTAAGAAAATTCCTACTTTGGGGTATGATTTAAATGAGGAAAGGGTAAGAAATCTCAAAAAATTCAATGATCATACGAACGAAATAAATCAAGAAGAATTTGAAGAATCAATCTACTTGGAAGTTTCTAATTCAGAGAATGACTTAGCTGACTGTAATGTATATATAGTCACCGTTCCTACTCCTATAGACCATGAAAAAAAACCTGATCTTTCTTATTTAGTATCAGCTTCTGAGATTGTTGGAAAATATCTATGTAAGGGAGATACTGTTATCTTTGAATCTACAGTTTATCCAGGTGCAACTGAAGAAGTTTGCGTGCCTGTAATAGAACTAACTTCAAATTTAAAATTAAATTTAGATTTTGATCTCGGTTATAGCCCAGAGAGAATAAATCCTGGGGACAAAGAACATAAATTGGTAAATATCTTAAAGATCACTTCAGGTTCTAATGAAAGAGCAGCTGAGTTCATAAAAAATCTCTATGCTGAAATTATACTTTCTGGAATCTATTCTGCAGAAAGCATAAAAATTGCAGAAGCCGCAAAGGTTATAGAAAATACACAAAGAGATGTAAACATAGCATTAATCAATGAACTTTCGGTAATTTTTAATAAACTTAATATTGACACAGAAAAAGTTCTTAAAGCAGCAGAAACAAAATGGAATTTTCTTCCATTTAGGCCTGGTCTTGTGGGGGGACATTGTATAGGAGTAGATCCTTATTATTTAACTTATAAAGCTGAGTCACTAGGATACACACCGGATGTTATCTTGGCTGGACGTAAATTAAATGATCTCATGGGCTCTATGGTCGCTGATAATTTTATGAATGCTCTGCTCAAAAAGGGGATAGAACCCTCAGAGTCTCGAGTATTAATAATGGGCATATGTTTCAAAGAAAACTGTCCTGATATCAGAAATACGAAGGTAGTTGATGTAGTTGAAAGGTTAGTAGATAAAGGTGTAAATGTTCAAATTCATGATCCTTGGGCCGATAAAGCAGAGGTAGCACGAGAGTATGGTTACAATATGATTGATGAGATTGGAAAGGATTATCATGGACTTATTCTTGCAGTAGCTCATGATCAATATAAGTCCATGTCGGCTGAACAGATAAGATCTATATGTAAGAATAATTCTGTGATCTATGACCTCAAATTCATATTAGAAGAAAATGCTAGCGATTTGAGGTTATAGAAATAATATATGCTTAAAAATAGTTATGAGTAAATATACTATTATAAAATCTGAGCTTTACGAAAGTCCTAGTACTTGGTTAGTTACCGGTGCTGCAGGTTTTATAGGCTCTAATATTGTAGAAGAACTATTAAAGTTGAATCAAAAAGTCATAGGTTTAGATAATCTTTCAACCGGCTCAAGAGAGAACTTAGAAGAAATTAAAGCAATCGTATTAGAAAAACATTGGAATAATTTTACATTCATTGAAGGGGATATCTGTGATGAGGTTTTATGCAAGGACTCTATTAAAGGTGCAAATTATGTGCTGCACCAGGCTGCTTTAGGGTCGGTACCAAGGTCGATTAAAGCACCTATAGATTCAACGGATTCTAATGTGATGGGCTTCCTTAAAGTCTTAAACACCGCGAAAGACTATGGCGTTAATTCATTTACTTTCGCTTCATCAAGTTCAGTTTACGGCGATCATCCTGGCTTACCAAAGATAGAAGAAAGAACCGGTAATCCTCTTTCTACGTATGCTCTTACAAAGTCAATCAATGAGAATTATGCATCTGTCTTTGCTTTAAATTATGGTTTCGATTCTATAGGCCTAAGATACTTTAATGTTTTCGGTAAAAGACAAAATCCATCTGGAGAATATGCTGCAGTAATTCCCAAGTGGATTTCAGCTATGATAGAAGGTCATAAAATAAAAATTTACGGGGATGGTAAGACAAGTAGAGATTTTTGTTATGTTGATAATGTTGTTCAAATGAATATTTTGGCTGCCTTGAGCACTAAAGGAACTAAAAATAGAGTATATAATGTAGCTAATGGAGATAATACAACACTTGAAAGTCTATATAAGATTATAAAAAAATGTCTCCAAGACAATAAGATAACTTATTCATTAGAGCCTGAGTTTTCAGAGTTTAGAGACGGTGACGTCAAACACTCTACTGCAGATATCACTAAGGCTAAATCTTCATTAGGATATCAACCTGAATACAACATCAACAAAGGTTTAGATGAAACAGTAAAATTCTATCTAGGTAAGGAATTATGAAGAATTTTGGATTGATAGGAGCCGCTGGGTATATAGCCCCTCGACATATGAAAGCTATAAAAGATACAGGAAATAAGCTTGTTGCTACAATGGATTTAAATGATTCTATTGGGCAAATGGATACTTATTTTCCAGAAGCTAGTTTTTTTACAGAATTTGAAAGATTTGATAGGCATGTTGATAAATTAAGAAGATCTAAAGATCAAGCTATTGACTACATGTCCATTTGTTCTCCAAATTATATGCATGATTCTCACATAAGATTCTCATTAAGATCTGGACTAGACGTAATTTGTGAAAAACCTTTGGTTCTAAATTCAAGAAACTTAGATAGTTTAAGATCTATAGAGAAAGAAACTGGAAAAAAGATCAATAATATTCTTCAGCTAAGAATGCATCCATCTATAGTTCAATTAAAAGATAAAATTCAACAAGATGAAAGAAATACAAAATATGAAGTAGACCTAACTTATATTACTTCAAGAGGACTATGGTACCTATACTCCTGGAAGGGAGATGATGAAAAGTCAGGTGGAATTGCCACAAATATCGGCGTTCATTTTTTTGATATGCTTTCCTTTCTCTTTGGAGAACCTACAGATAATAAAGTACACTTCATGTCTAAAGTATGTGCTTCTGGATACTTAGAATATTCAAATGCTAGAGTTTCTTGGTTTTTATCCATAGACTCTAAGGATTTACCACTAGATCAAGTTAATTCCAATAAGACTACTTATAGATCTATTAAAATAGATGGAGAAAATCTAGAATTTACCGAGGGGTTCACTGATTTACATACTAGATGTTATGAAGATATTTTATTAAATCAAGGTTTTGGCATTGAAGATGCTAGACCCTCCATAGAGGCTGTAGAACTAATAAGAAATACAAAACCAAATATGCCTTCAGAATGCCATCCCTTTTTAAGAGAAAAGCTCAACAGGAAATAAATTATGTTTGAAGATAGCACGATATTAATAACAGGAGGAACAGGTTCTTTTGGCAATGCTTTCTTGCCTATGACCTTGAAAAAATATAATCCAAAAAAAATCATAATCTACTCTAGAGATGAAATGAAGCAATGGGAAATGGCAAAACTCTTCCAGAATGATGACAGGGTTAGATTTTTTATAGGAGATGTCCGAGATAGGCTCAGATTTAAAAGAGCACTAGATGGAGTTGATTATGTAGTTCACGCCGCAGCCACTAAGATAGTCCCTACTGCAGAGTACAATCCTTTCGAGTGTGTAAAAACGAATATACATGGTGCAATGAATGTAATAGATGCATGCATAGATGTTGGGGTAAAAAAAATCGTATCCCTGTCTACAGATAAGGCAAGCAGTCCTGCCAACTTATATGGTGCTACCAAGTTGGTATCCGATAAATTGTTTGTAAGCGGAAATTCTTATACTGGAAGTCATAATACAAGTTTTTCTGTAGTCAGATATGGTAACGTAATGGGTTCTAGAGGCTCTGTCATACCTTTTTTTCTTTCTTTGAAGGATAAAGGCATTCTTCCAATTACTGATAAAGCTATGACTAGATTTATGATTACCCTAGAGGAAGGCGTAGAGCTTGTATGGACTGCTTTCGAAGATATGCTAGGAGGTGAGATCTATATAAAAAAAATACCATCCATGAACATTATAGATATTGCAAATGCTGCAGTACCTGGAGCAAAGCACGAATTTGTAGGGATAAGGCCCGGTGAGAAGTTACATGAGCAAATGATAGGCATGGATGATGCACCTTTCACATACGAATATAAAGACTATTATAAAATTTTACCTGCAATAAATGATTGGCATGCTGATAAAAATAGAATCAAAAATGGAACTCCAGTAGAGGAAGGTTTTTCATATTCTTCAGATAATAATAGAGATTGGATGGATACTAAGATATTAGAGGATTGGATAGACAGGACTATTATCAATTCTAATGAAAAACCATAAAATAAATTATTCCAGATTAGTCATAGGTAGCGCACAATTTGGTAGCAACTATGGTATTTCAAATAATAACGGTATTGTACCTAAGAACGAAGTTGAAAATATCCTAGAAGTTTCTAGCCTTAATAATATAGATATGCTCGATACGGCCATATCCTATGGGGAGGCTCAAACTTCTTTAGGTCTTGTTGGTGTCCGCAATTTTAAAGTAATAACAAAAATACCAGCTCTAAAACCTGAATCCTCAAAACCTCAAGATTTAATTGAAGAATTTGTTTGTCAATCTATTAAACAACTTGGAATAGATAGTCTATATGGGGTTCTCTTGCATGATTCTAAGACATTACTTGGTTCAAACTCCAAAATTATCTATAAGTCATTAAAAGATTTGCAGTCAAAGGGGTTGATACAGAAAATAGGGATATCCTCTTATTCACCCGAGGAAATATTCAATATAACTGACCGCTTTGAATTAGATATTGTTCAAGCTCCCATGAATCTTATTGATAGAAGAATGGAAACCTCAGGTTGTCTTAAATATCTTAAAGAAAATAATATTGAAATACATATAAGATCTATTTTTCTGCAAGGCCTTCTTTTAATGCCCTTTAAAGAGATACCAAGAGAATTTGAGCGATGGTCATCTTTGTGGAAGTCTTGGACTGAATGGCTGGATCAAAACAAATCAAATAATATTTCAACCTGTTTAGCTTACCCATTATCATTTAACGAAGTTGATAAAGTTATAGTGGGGATAGAGTCTGTATTTCAACTTAAACAAATATTAGAGAATATAAAGCAATTACCTCTTTTAGATCTCCCTAATATTTCTTCTAGTGATGAAAAATTAATTAACCCCTCTCTATGGAAAAAAAAATCAAAGTAGTAGCTATCATTCAGGCAAGAATGGGATCTTCAAGGTTTCCAGGAAAGGTTTTAAAAGAACTTGCAGGAACAACAATATTGGACTTAATTATTGAAAGAATTTCTTTAACTAAAGGCCTTAATGATATAGTTTTATCTACATCGCTAAGTAAAAGAGATGATATCCTTGAGTCTTGGGCAAAAGACAGAGAGTTAAACTTCTATAGAGGGAGTGAGCATGATGTTTTAGATAGGTATTATCAAACAGCAAAATTATTTCAAGCAGATTTAATAATAAGAATTACTGCTGATGATCCTCTAAAAGATCATGAGATTCTTGAAAAGGCACTTAGATTCTTTCAAAATAATGAATGTCTGGATTATTGTTCTAATACAATAAACCCCACATATCCTGAAGGATTAGATGTGGAAGTTTTCAAATTCTCTGCATTAGAAAAAGCTTGGAATGAAGCTAAATTAGAATCAGAGAGAGAGCATGTCACGCCCTATATTTGGAAAAATGACAATATATTTAAGATAAAGAATTTTACTTTTGAAAATGATTTAAGCAAATGGAGGTGGACCGTAGATAATCCTGAGGATTATGAGTTCATGCAAGAAGTTTTTAAGCAATCAAGTTTTGAAAGAACAGTAAGTTATAAAAAAGTTATCAAATTTTTAAAGGAAAATAAGAGACTTATGGATATCAATCATGGATTTTTAAGAAATGAAGGTTATTTACAATCTATAAATAAGGAGAAAGATGAGTAAATTTTCTAATAGAGTATATGGAAATGAATTAAAGTATTTACAGGAAGTGCTTGAGACAGAATTTAGAAGTTCTAAGGGTGCCATGATGATGAATAGATTCGAAGATGCTTTTGCTAAAAGATTTAATTCAGATTATGCAGTTTCTTTTGTTAATGGTACTTGCACCATGCATGCCGCTTTAGAAGCTTTTGGTGTTCAGCCAGGAGATGAGGTTATAGTTCCACCTTTAACAATGTCTTCAACTACATTTGCTGTTCTTCAAGCAAATGCTACTCCTGTTTTTGCTGATGTGGATTTAGATACGTTTCAGATTTCACCAGAGTCTATTAAAAATAGAATTACTGACAGAACAAAAGCTATCATTACTGTAGCTCTTTACGGACTCTCCCCTGATATGGATCCTATAATGACATTAGCTAAAGAAAAGGACATAAAAGTTATAGAAGACAATGCTGAATGCTTTTTAGGTGAATATAAGGGCTCAATAGCAGGAACTATTGCTGATGTAGGTAGTTTCAGCTTTCAAAGCTCAAAACATCTAACTAGTGGAGAGGGTGGAATTGTAGTTACAAAAGATCTTGAACTTGCAGAAAAGATAAGAAAAATTCAATCTTTGGGCTACGCAGGAGTAAAAGCAGATAAAGGTAAAATAACTAAAAATGATATTCAACATCCGAATTATGAAAGACATGAAACACTAGGTTGGAATTATAGGATGCCCGAACTTTGTTGTGCAGTGGCCTTGGCTCAATTGGAGAACATTGATCATCTGGTTTCAAGGAGAATTAAAGCTGCAGAATTCTTCAGTTCAGCTACAAAAGACTTTCATGAATGGTTCATTCCTCAAAAGACACCAGAGGATTATTTGAATAGTTATTGGACATGGGTTTGTAAGTTAGAGAGAGATGACATTTCTTGGGTAGACATTAGAGATCGTTATAAGAGCAAGGGAGGAGATGGTATCTATGCAGCGTGGATGCTAACTTATTTAGAACCAATGTTTACGCAACTTAACCTTTTAGGCAGAGAAAAGTTTATATCTGAAGATAATCTAAAATCTTATAAAAAAGGTTTATGTCCAAATGCCGAATCTATTCAACCTAGATTAATGCAATTTAAAACTAACTACTGGAATTTAGATGATGCAAAGAAGCAATCCGATATTCTTTTTCAAACACTTTCTGAATTATAGTGAAAAGGTTAAAGCTTCTTGTAACTGGAATTACTGGTCTACTCGGCAGTTATCTTAAAGAATATCTCAATCAACAAAGATACGAAGTTATTGGGGTTAGTAAAAATTCTGACCTTGCTAATATCAATGTTGATCTATCCAACAAAGAAGAGACTTTTAAAATATTGAGTCTTTATAAGCCAGATGCAATAATCAATCTTGCTGCTCTAACAGATGTAGATGCATGTGAAAGAGATCCTCACAAAGCTTATCTTAATAATTGCCTAATACCAAAAAACTTATCTGATTGGATATACATATCACAATCAAATACTCACTTAATTCATTTTTCTACCGATCAAGTATACGGAACAGATTTAATTTATAGCTCAGAATCAGATATATATATTTCAAATATCTATGGTTTAACAAAACTAGCAGGTGAATATTCTCTTAACAATACTCGTAGCACCGTAATAAGAACTAATTTTTTAGGTAAGAGCCTTGTTCAGGGAAGAGAGAGCCTTTCTGATTGGGCGATCAAAATGGCAGAAGAAGGGAAACATATGAATCTCTTTCAAGATGTTCTTTTTTCTCCTCTCTCTATGACTTCTCTTGTCCAGCTTATTGAAAGAATAATAAATAATCCTTTAGCAGGAACTTTTAATCTTGGTTCTCAAGGTGTTTTATCTAAGGCAGATATGATAGTGGCAATTTTGAAAGGTCTGGGGTTGCCTAAGGAAAAAATATCTTTCATAAATTCGAATGAGATAGATTTCTTGGCAAAAAGACCATTGAATATGGGAATGGACTGTTCACTCTTTGAAAGAAGATATAATATAAAATTACCATCTATAGATGATGAGATAAAAAAAATATTGGAGGAATATAAAAATGAGAAATGATATTTATATTGAGGTAGGAGAAAAAAAGATTGGTCTCAATCATCCAACTTATTTTATAGCCGATATTGCTGCAAACTGGGATCAGTCAATTGAAAGAGCCAAAGATTTGATTCATTTAGCAGCTGAATCTGGAGCAGATGCCGCAAAATTTCAAAATTTTACAGCTGACACTATTATTTCCTCTAAATCATTTGAAGCTATGACTGGTAAATTAAGTCATCAAGCATCATGGAAAGACAGTGTTTACGAAGTTTATAACAAAGCATCTCTGCCTCTTCAATGGACTTTAGAGCTTAAACAAACCTGCGATGAGGCAGGCATTCATTACTTTACTACTCCATATGAGATTAGTTTTATTAACTCTTTGAAAGATCATGTAGTGGGCTGGAAATTAGGCTCAGGTGACATTACTTGGCATGATCATATAAAAAATATGGCTGAACTCGATATGCCTTTCTTTATTGCTACAGGAGCCTCAACTCTACAAGAAGTTAAAGATGCTATGCATGTTGCTCAAGAACACACAAACAAGATTATATTAATGCAATGTAATACTAATTACACTGCATCTTTAGAAAATTTTAAATTTATCGCATTGAATGTATTAAAAACTTATAGCAAGTTATTTCCCGAAACTGTTTTAGGTTTATCGGACCATACCCCAGGACACTCCACTGTTTTGGGCTCAGTTACATTGGGTGCAAGAGCAATAGAGAAACATTTTACGGATGATACCAACAGAGAAGGCCCAGATCATAAATTTTCTATGGATCCTTTAACTTGGAGAGATATGGTCGATAGGACACGTGAGCTTGAATTAGCTTTGGGTACTGAAATGAAGGATGTCATGGAAAATGAAAAGCAGTCTTCCATAGTCCAAAGAAGATCAATACATGCAAATAGAGAAATAAAAAAAGGAGAGACTATTAAAGAGGAAGATTTGGTAATGCTGAGACCTGAACCAGAAAACTCTTTTCCCCCTTCAAAAAAAAATGACCTCATTGGAAAAGTAGCTAAAGTTGATATTGCAGAAAATACATGTATTTATAAAGAATACATTTAGAATCTATGGATATCTCGATTGTAATAACTACTTACAATTATCAAAACTACATAAGAGAATCTCTGGAATCCTGTTTGAACCAAGAAACAGACTTAGATTATGAAGTTATAGTAGTTAACGACGGAAGCACTGATAAAACTCAAGAAATTCTAGATAATTATAAAAACCATGCAAAATTAACCTTAGTAGAGATAGATAACTCCGGGATTGAGAAAGCTTCGAATATTGGTTTTTCTATTGCAAAAGGTAATTTTATTGTGAGGCTTGATGCAGATGACTTGCTTTTATTGACCTTCCTAGATTCCTATTCAGATCTGCTTCAGGATAATCAATATGACTTTTTTTACAGTGATTACTTTGTAATTGATGCACTAGGAAGACTTACAGAAGAAATGTCTCTCCCAGAGTATTCCAAACAAGAAATTTTTTCTAGGGGTGATTTTTTAGCAACAGGCACCATCTATAGAAGAGAAATCTTTGATAGGTTCGGAGGGTATGAAGACTCTATAGTAAATAGTGGTTTAGAGAATTATGAGTTTATTCTTCGATTGATAAATAATGGATCGCTAGGAAAACATCTAGAAAAGAAATTATTTAAATATCGACGACACCAAAAAAACCTTTCCAACACCCAAAAAAATAAAATTATTGAAAATGGACATAATTTATTTGCAATAAAGAATTATGGTTCTTTTTCCACAAACAAGTATCATCCCTATCAATTAGAAATTGAAAATATGAAACATGGATAAAGTACTTATCATTGCTTCTCATCCAGATGACGAAGTCCTGGGTTGTGGGGGGCTAATTAGTAAACAAAAAAAAAGAGGTAGTGATGTTCGTATCTTATTTCTAGGAGAAGGATCCTCTTGTCGTTTTGATAATATAGAAGATAAAGAAGCAATTGCGGCAATAAAATATAGGCAGACATGTGCGAAGAAAGCCCTAGAATTCTTAGGAATAAAGGAATACTACTTTAATGATTTACCTTATGGAAGATTTGATACCGTACCTATTATTGAGATCAATAAATTAATAGAAAAAAAGATTGAAGAATTCAGACCAGATTCGGTCTTTACTCACTCATTAAATGATGCAAATAGTGATCACCGAATAACCTTTCAATCTACTTTAATGTCAACACGACCTGGTGCTTTAAACTCTGTCAAAAGTGTATTTAGTTATGAAGTTCTCTCCTCAAGTGAATGGAATTTTAGTAGTTCTTTTCTACCAAATTATTTTTTTGAACTTGAAGAAGATGACTTAACGACTAAGATCGAGGCAATGAAATTTTATGATACAGAAACTAAACCTTATCCTTTTCCTAGATCAAGTGAAGGTATTAAAACACAGGCCATGATGAGAGGGATGCAAGGGGGTTTTAAACTTGCTGAGGCCTTTCAATTAATACGTAAGCTAAAAAAATGAGAATAGCCTGCATTGGTTACAGAGATTGGGCTTTAAAGATTTATTCGAATATACAAAAAAACTCAGAACATTCGTTCTTGAATATTTCTTCATATGACACTTATGATGATAAATTTATAATAGATTTTAAACCTGACTTAGTAATGTTTTATGGCTGGAGTTGGATTGTCTCAAACCAATTAATTAATAACTTTACTTGTTTGATGTTGCACCCTTCCCCCTTACCGCTCTATAGAGGAGGTAGTCCAATACAGAATCAAATTCTAGAAGGAAAGAAGGTATCGAAAGTCACAATCCTTGTTATGACTGAAGAACTTGATGCAGGACCTATTGTTGGACAACGAGATATAAGCTTAGAAGGTGATATTCCAGATATTTTTTCAGAGTTAACAGAAAAGGGAACTGCTATAACTGAAGATATTCTAGCAAAAGGACTAAATCCTCAAGAGCAAGATCATGCTAAAGCAACGATATATAAAAGAAGAAAACCTGAAGACAGTGAGATAACTCTAGAGGAGCTATCAACTGAATCTTCTGAATATCTGCATAATAAAATAAGAATGCTTCAAGACCCCTATCCAAATGCCTATATCAAGACTAGCGATGGAAAGAAACTTTATCTACTTTCTTCAAAAAATAAATAAATTATCTTAGATATGTTAGTTCAACTAAAAAGAATTTATTTTTATATTAGTGGTAAAAGGAAAGCTCAGTTTGCTCTCCTTATACTATTCGCTATTGTCACCTCTCTATTTGAAGTTTTGAGTCTAGGTGCTGTAATGCCTTTTATAGGTGTTCTTACTCAGCCAGAAGAGGTATTTTATTCTGAAAATTTACAATGGTTGATTTCATTTTTTAACATCGAAACACCTAAAGAATTAATTTTTCCTATAACAATGGCGTTTGCAATTGCCGCTCTGATTTCTGGTATTTTTAGAACTCTATTATTAAGATTTGGCATTAGCTTGTCTAACTTTACCGGAACTGATTTGAGTGAAGATATTTACAGAAAAACACTTCACCAACCTTATCATACACACTTAAGAAGAAGCAGTAGCGAGATATTAAGTGGACTAACACAAAAAGTGCGTTCAGTTACAAGTGTCATTGAATCGTTTGTAAATGTTGTAACTTCTTTATTTTTGCTATTAGCTATTCTCTTAACTTTAATTTATATAGACCCTTTTATAGCTTTTATATCCTTCTTTGCTTTTGGTATATCTTATGGATTAATAGCTATATCAACAAAAAATATACTTAACTCAAACAGCAAAATAGTTGCCAATCTTCAGACCAAAGTAATCCAAAATCTTCAAGAAGGCTTGGGTTCTATTCGAGAAGTTTTGTTGGGGTCAACTCAAGATGTTTACACAAATTCTTATAGCAAAAAAATAGGTAGTCTTTTAAAAGCTACAGGGGACAACCAATTTATAACCCTTTTTCCTAGATTCAGCATGGAGACAATTGCAATGATTCTAATTGCAATACTCTCTTATTTGATTTCCTTAAGAGAAGAGGGTTTGTTAAATGCCTTGCCAGCACTCGGTGCCATGGCCCTGGCAGCACAAAGGCTTCTTCCTTTACTGCAACTTTTCTATGCTAATTGGAGTAATCTAGTAGGCAATGAAATTGCAATAAAAGATGTATTGGCTTTACTGGATCAAAAGTTGGAAATAAATTCCAGTAATTCGAGAGAATCTATCTCTTTTACTAAGTCTATCAAGTTTAAAAATTTATCATTTAAATATCCAGAATCGTATGATTTTATTTTTATGAATGCAGACTTAGAAATAAAAAAAGGATCGACAATAGGCTTTGTAGGAGAGACAGGTTCTGGAAAAAGTACAGGACTTGATATTCTGATGTCTTTACTGACACCTTCTGATGGAGATCTGTTTGTAGATGATATAAAAATTGGGTCACATAATTCACAAAACTGGAAAAAGCTAATATCACATGTTCCGCAATCAATTTTTTTGATAGATAGTTCAATAAAAGACAACATAATCTTCGGAATAGAAAATCAAATAGATGAAGAAAAATTAGAAGATTCACTAATTATGTCTCAAGCTAAAGACTTTGTTGAGTCTCTTCCAAATAAAGTTCAAACCTTAGTGGGTGAGAGCGGATCAAGATTAAGCGGAGGTCAAAGACAACGAATTGGAATAGCACGTTCCTTATATAAATCTTCAGAAGTCTTAATTCTGGATGAAGCGACAAGTGCTTTAGATAGTAAAACGGAAGAAAAGGTTATGAACTCTTTAAGTGCTCTTCGTAATGACTTAACTGTATTAATTATTGCACATAGGATCACAACATTGTCCAAATGCGACAAGATCTTTTTAATTGAGAATAAAGTATTTAAAGATATGGGTTCCTATGAAGAATTTATTCGAACATCAATCGGTAAGTCTTTTTTGAATTCAAAATCTACTAATGAAGAATGAAGACTTTAATAAAAGAAAGTGTAGCAAATTTATTGAAAGGGTTTACAGACAATAATCTTTGTAAATTTAAAGACCTTCATAAAGACGAAGAATGCTACATTTTTGGAAATGGTCCAAGTATAAAGTGGATGGATTTGTCCAACTTTAAGGATAAGATTTCCATTTGTACTGGTCAAATGCATTACCACAAGGATTTTGATGAATTAGATTCTAGATATTTTTTATTAATGGAACCTTGGATTTTTACCAATACCATAACTAGAAAGATATTTGCTTCGTCTGCTCAAAGTAATATTGTTGATAATCACAAATTAATAGTTAAAGATTATCTATCTTTTGTGAATAGAGATTCTAATAAAAACAAAGAATTTTTTGTTAGTTTGTCCAATTATTTCCACTTGAGAAACAAAAATATAAACTTTGTTCATAAAAACCTACCGGTTAAATCTTCTAAAGAAGAAGAACTGCCTCTTGAAGAATCTTTTTCAGGCTCTTTTTCTGCAGCATTAAGCTTTGCGTATTATTTGGGATTTAAAGTTATTTATCTTATTGGTTTTGATGCCATGACTTTATATCCCTCAGTCAATGAAAGATATTATGAGATAAAAAAAGAAGATCATATCAACAACAAGCCAATTAAAGATGAATTCCTTTATTTTCTAGAAAAGAAACAGGATATTTCGGTCATTTGCCATAATTCTTCTAGTGATATTTTAAAAACCAAAGAATATGAAGATTTCTTTAAAACAAAAGCTGTTTATAAGGAAAATCATGAGATAATTTCACAAATTCACTTAGATTTACTTCATTCAAGTGGATATAAAGTATTTTAGAAAAATGAAATATTCAGCACACGAAACAGCTATTGTTGAAGAAGGTTCTTTAATAGGAGAAGGTACTAAGATTTGGCATTGGGTCCATATTTGTATAGGAGCGAAAATAGGATCTAACTGCTCTTTTGGACAAAACGTATATGTTGCTAGTGACGTAAAGATTGGAAACAATGTAAAAGTCCAAAACAATGTAAGCATCTATGATGCAGTAACGCTTGAAGATGATGTTTTTTGCGGTCCAAGCATGGTCTTCACAAATGTAATCAACCCAAGGTCTTCTGTTGAGAGGAAAGACGAGTACAAAAAAACCTTAGTTAAGAAGGGTGTTTCTATTGGTGCAAATGCAACAATCATCTGTGGAGTTACATTGGGAGAGTATTCTTTTGTTGCAGCTGGATCCGTTGTTACAAAAGATGTTGAACCTTTTGCATTAGTAGCAGGTGTTCCTGCAAGGCAGATGGGATGGGTAGATGAAGGTGGTAATAGGGTTAACGAGCCTCCTGCCACAAAATGAGATGGAATTTATAGACCTTAAGGCTCAGCAAAAAAGACTAGGAAAACGGTTAAACGCAAGGATAAATAAAGTTTTATCTCATGGTCAATACATCATGGGTCCTGAGGTAAGCGAGTTAGAAGAAAAACTTGCAAAACATGTTGAGACAAAACATTGTATAACAGTTTCCAGTGGCACTGATGCTCTATTAGTTAGTTTGATGGCTCTTGGAATTAAACAAGGCGATGAAGTTATTACTACTTCTTTTAGTTGGATATCTACTGCTGAAGTCATAGTTTTGTCTGGAGCAAGACCTGTATTTGTTGATGTAGATAGTAAAACCTGCAATATCGATTCAAAGAGAATAGAAGAAAAAATTACTCACAAAACAAAAGCTATAATGCCGGTTAGTTTGTATGGCCAACCTTCTGAAATGAAGAAAATAAATCAAATAGCCGCAAAATACAAAATTCCAGTCATAGAAGACGGTGCTCAAAGTTTTGGTGCAACATTAGGAAGTAAAAAGTCCTGTAATTTATCCTTAATTGGATGTACAAGTTTTTTCCCTAGCAAACCCCTTGGCGGATATGGTGACTCAGGCGCTATATTTACAAATGACGACTCGATAGCAAAAATCTGTAAAGAGATACGCCTAAACGGACAGGAGAATAAAAATAAATTCAATAGGATTGGAATTGCCGGAAGGATGGATACTATGCAAGCCGCTATCCTCCTAGCTAAGTTTGAGATATTTCATGATGAAGTCGAAAGGCGCGTTTCAATAGGAGGACGCTATGATTCTATGTTTGATGAATGTGGTATTGAACATGTACAGCTGTTAAGCAATACAAAGAGTGTTTACGCTCAATATACAATTTTCTCCTCCAAGAGAGACTATTTGATGCAAGAATTATCTAAAAATGGAATTCCTTCTGCAATTTACTATGCCTCGACAATGAATAACCAGATTCCTTACAAAAGATTTGGTTTTAAGACGAAAATTGCCTCAAAGTGTTCTCAGAAGGTCTTGTCAATTCCGATGCACCCTTATTTAACTAAAAGAGACCAAGACAAAATCGTTAAGATTATTAAGGACTTTGAATCATAGAACTAGTTCCAAGAGGAAGCTGGAACTAAAATTCTGAAATTAAAATGGATGGGCATGTTAACAACTTTTCACCAACAAAAATATTTATATAGAATTGATACAAAACTACTAAGATTCAGGCATTATTTAGATTACATACTAAAAAAATAAAATTTAGCTTATGTATTTAACATATGATTTATACTTTACTTAATTAGTTTATATCTACATTAATTACTGTGTTCAGAAAAATTGTCTACAAGATAATCCTTAAAAGAATTAGGCCTTTCTTAAGGGCTGTACTTTTTAGAAAAAGTAGAATCAATGAGGAAGTAGCAGATAAATATTGGTATCCTCTGGCTACTGCGACATATGGTGAGTCTGAAATTATGGAGGCATTAGATTCAATGGCCTCTTTTAAGACCTCAATGCACGAAAAAACAAAAACTTTTGAAAAAGAGTTTTCCTCTTTTCAGTCATGTTCTGAATCAATTATGGTTAACAGCGGCTCCTCTGCTGATTTACTTTTAAGCTTTCTCCTTACCAATCCGATAGACCCTATTTTAAAAAAAGGAGATGAAGTTTTGGTTGCATCTGTAACCTGGCCAACTCATATTTGGTCAATTATGATGGCTGGATTGTCACCAAAGTTTGTCGATATTGATCCTAATACTTTAAATATTGACCTTGATGATCTTAAGGAAAAGATCTCAGAAAATACTAAGGCAATATTCTTAGTTCATCTATTAGGAAATCCCTGCAATATGGATGCAATAATAAATTTAGCTAAGGAAAGGGATCTAATAATACTTGAGGACTGTGCTGAAGCGCTAGGTGCAGAATGGGATGGAAAAAAAGTTGGAAATTTTGGAATTGGTTCTACTTTCTCTTTTTTCTTTTCTCATCACATGACAACAATGGAGGGTGGAATGATATGTGTAAATAGTAAAAAATATGCAGATCACATCCGCGTTATGAGATCACATGGTTGGTTAAGAAACATAAAGTCAGACTTATTTATAAAAGATTCTGAGGATATTTCTGACGATAGATATGAGTTTCATAATTGGGGCTTCAATCTAAGGCCAACTGAAATACAAGCAGCATTCGGTATAAAACAATTAGAAAAGCTAGAAGATTTTAATAGAAAGAGAGAAGAATTATCTTCAGATATATTTTCTTTCTTAAAGTCTTATAGTTTTTTACAACCTATATCTGTTCATGCTAAGGCAAAACCTTCCTGGTTAGGAATACCCATAATTCTTGATGAGAAAGCTCCTTTTGATATGAAGGAGTTGATAGGATATCTTGAAGATTCTGGAATAGAGACTAGGCCTATACTTACAGGCAATATTCTTAGACAACCAGTTTCCAAAAAACTTTTCCCTGGACTAAATAAGGAAGACTTTCCGGGAGCAGAGATCATCCACAAAAGAGGTATATATATAGGATTGTCCCCAATGACTAATGAGCTATCTCATAAAAAATTAAAATTAACTTTACAGAATTTCTTTAATAGGTTTCAGAGCTAGCTCATAAGATTTAGTGATTAAATATTAAGAGTAAGAATATATTTAGTGTAAAATTTATTTCTACAATATATTTTGGAGAATCCGTTGAGTAATTTAAAAGGGTCTAGAGTTCTTGTGACTGGAGGGGCAGGTTTTATCGGTAGTCATATAGTAGGTGAATTGTTAAAAACAAATGTTCAGGAAGTCATAGTTTATGATAATTTTGCAAGAGGGCAGAAAAATTATTTGGATCCTTATTTCATAGATGAAAGACTGACCCTTTTTCTAGATGGCGCTGATATAAGAGAAATTGACCTTTTAGATAAAGCCATGGAAGGTTGTGACTATGTTATTCATACTGCTGCTATGTGGCTTCTTCATTGTAAAGATTTTCCTCGTACCGCTTTTAATGTAAATATAGAAGGAACTTTTAATATCTTAGAAGCGTGTGTCAAACATAATATTAAGAAACTGGTTTATTCTTCATCAGCCTCTGTATACGGAGATGCAGTTGAGGTTCCTATGACCGAAGAGCACCCTTTCTTGAATAAAAACTTTTACGGTGCAACAAAAATAGCTGGTGAAGCTATGTGTAGAGCTTACTTCGACAGATATGGATTAGATTATGTTGGATTAAGGTATATGAATGTCTATGGTCCTCATCAAGATCAAACTGCCGCTTATACAGGAGTAATTCCTATTATGCTCAATAAAATTGATGAAAATGAGCCGCCAATAATCAATGGAGATGGATCCCAAGCATACGATTTCATATACGTAGAAGATGTGGCAAGATCAAATATTCTGGGTATAGAATCAGAAGCTACAGATAACTTTTATAATGTGGGCTCTGGAGTACAGACAAGTATTAAAGAACTTTGTGACTTAATACTAGAAATGAAAGAGTCAAATCTCAAAGTCATCTATAAACCATATAGTGAGGATGATGCCAGGCAAATGGTACAAAATAGAATAGGGTGCCCCTTAAAAGCTTCGAAGGAACTTGGCTTTGAATATAAATATGACCTTCGTTCAGGATTAGAAAAATTGATTGAATGGAGAAGAAGAAACTCATGAAAATCCCAATAGCTAGAACTTCTTTGTTAGAGAGCGAGGTTAATAGCGTCTTAGAACCCTTGAATAGTGGATGGTTAGTTCAAGGTCCAAAAGTGAAAGAATTCGAAGATAAGTGGTGCGACTTCACAGGAGCCAAGCACTCTATAGCGGTTACATCCTGCACAAGTGCTCTTCACCTTTCTCTTGCCGCAATGGATTTTGGTCCAGAAGATGAGGCAATAGTCCCAGCCTTCACATGGATATCTACCGCTAATGTGATCGAACATTTAGGAGGAAAAGTTATATTTTGTGATATTGATCTTGAAACGTTCAACCTGGATCCTGATAAATTAGATTCTCTTATAACAAATAAAACAAAAGCAATATTGCCTGTTCATTTATTTGGATTGCCTGCAGATATGCATAGAATTTTGGATCTTACTGCAAGGAAGGATATCAAAGTTATCGAAGATGCTGCTTGTGGGTTTGGTTCCAGAATAAATGAAACACATGTGGGGAATTTTGGGGACACTGGTTGTTTTAGTTTTCATCCAAGAAAAGCAATTACAACTGGAGAAGGTGGTATGGTAACTACTAATGATAAATCTATAGCAGAAAAAATTAGACGCTTAAGAGATCATGGAGCTGAGATGTCAGATTTACAGAGACATTTGGGCCCTAAGCCATTTTTACTTGCAGATCATCCAGATGCAGGATATAACCAGAGAATGACTGATATACAAGCTGCCTTAGGTAGCGCCCAAATGGACAGAGCAAATGAAATTGTTTCTGAGAGACAAAGATTGGCTAATAACTACAATCAAGCTTTTAGCAATCTTGAGTGGCTTCAAATTCCTAAAATTAGCAATCAAATTGACCATGGCTACCAGTCCTACCCATGTCTATTCAAACCAAACGAAATAAAGAAAGACACGATTCCTAAATTAAATAAAGAAAGGAATAAATGGATGGAAGATCTTCAAGATAATGGGATTTCAACTCGTCCTGCTACTCATGCAGTGCACATGCTAAATTTTTACAAAAAGAAATATAATATTGCCTCTGAAGACTATTGGAATTCCTACGCAGCTAATCATTGCAGTATATCTCTCCCACTTTTTCATGGTATGAAAGAAGAAGAACAAGAATACATTATAGAAAAAGTTATAAGCTCAAATTGAGCAAAATTTACTAGGATAATTTAATGTGCGGTATAGCTGGAATAGTAAACTTAGATGAAACTCATGTACAAGCTAATATTCTCAAACTTATGGCTGAATCTATTGCTCACCGAGGACCAGATGGAGAAGGAGTATATATAAACAGTAATCTTGGTTTTGCTCATAAAAGGTTAGCTATTATTGATACAACCGAAGCTGGTCATCAACCTATGGCGAGTAAAGATAAAAAAATTGTCCTAAGCTATAACGGGGAAATCTACAATTTTATAGAGATAAGAGACGAATTACTAAAGAAAGGATATCAATTTCATTCTGACTCTGATACCGAGGTTTTATTAAATGCATGGTACGAGTGGGGAGAATCTTGTATTCCTAAGTTGAATGGCATGTTTGCATTCTCTGTCCACGATATGAGAGAAAATGCAGTATATCTAGTAAGAGATAGATATGGAATCAAGCCACTTTATTTCTCGCAAATTGGGCAAACTTTAATTTTTGGTTCAGAGCAAAAGGCTATTGAACAGCATCCAAATTCTCATTTTGAACTAGATAAAGAGGCTCTCTACGAGTATATGACCTTTCAAAATATTCTTACCAATAAAACTCTCAATAAATCTATCAAACTTTTACCACCTGCCTCTGTGACAAAGATTGATCTAACTAGAAAAAATCTTATAACAAGAACTTATTGGGATTTTGACTTTAGTGAGCCTACTCATAAAGCAGACGTAAAAGAATATAGAGAAGAACTTACAAGACTTTTAGACTCAGCTGTTAACAGACAGCTAAGAAGTGATGTTGAACTAGGCTCTTATTTGTCAGGTGGAATGGACTCAGGAACTTTATCTTCTATCGCCTCACAACAATTTCCAAATGTTAAGACCTTCACATGTGGATTTGATTTATCCTCAGCTTCTGGAATGGAATTAGGTTTTGATGAAAGAGTTTTAGCCGAAGCACTTTCTGCAAGATATAAAACAGAACATTACGAAATAGTACTTAAAGCAGGTGATATGGAGAGATGTTTATCTGAACTTGTTTATCACCTTGAAGAACCAAGAGTTGGACAAAGTTATCCTAATTTTTATGCATCAAAACTAGCCAGTAAATTTGTAAAGGTTGTTCTTTCCGGTGCAGGAGGAGATGAGCTTTTTGGAGGCTATCCATGGAGGTATTACAAAGCTAGCAATAGTAAAAATTTTGAAGATTTCATTAATAGCTATTATATATTTTGGCAGCGGCTTGTAGACAATAAACAATTAAGAAAGATATTTAATCCAATTTTTTCTGATGTAGAACATATTTGGACTAAAGACATATTTTCAGAAGTATTTTTATCGCACAAAAATGAGCTCAATACACCGGAGGACTATGTTAATCATTCTTTATATTTTGAAGCTAAAACATTCCTTCAGGGTTTATTAATTGTTGAAGATAAAATAAGTATGAGCCATGGTTTAGAGACTAGAGTTCCGTTTTTAGATAATGACTTGGTTGACTTTGCTATGAATTGCCCTGTTAACTTAAAGTTAAATAACTTGCATGAAAATCTTAGATTAGACGAAAACTCCTTAAATGAAAAAAATACTATCCCTGTTAAAACTAACGATGGTAAACAAATCTTAAGAGATGTTATGAGGCAGTATGTTCCTGAAGAAATTACCTCTGGAATAAAAAAAGGTTTCTCTTCTCCTGATGCCTCCTGGTTCAAAGGCGAAAGCATGTCTTTCATAGAAAAAAAATTATTAACTAAAAAGTCTATCATTTATGAATTTCTTGATTTCAAAGAGTGTAACTCCATAATCAACGATCATATGTCAGGTAAAGTTAATAAAAGGCTTTTTATTTGGTCTTTACTACATTTAGACGAGTTGCTCTCTCAAAAAAGTTTATAAGAAATTTGATTTACAAAAGTTATGAGTAGCTTAAAAAATATTACCATTTGCTCTAAGTGTATATACGACGAAACTATATCAAATATTTCTTTTGATGAAGAAGGGGTCTGTAATTACTGTCATCAAGTTGCTTCAATGAAAGAACAGTATGGAACTGGAAGAGAGGATGGCAAATTAAAACTAGATAAAATTATTCAAGAAATAAAGCTTTCCGGGAAAGGAAAAAAGTATGATTGTGCTGTAGGTGTAAGCGGAGGAACTGATTCGTCTTTCTTATTGGCTCAAGCAATAGAATGGGGCTTAAAACCATTGGCAGTTCACTATGACAACACTTGGAATACACATATTGCAACTGAAAATATTAGAAAAGTCACAACTGCTTTAGATGTTGATCTCTTTACTCACGTCGTAGATAACAGGGAGATAGATGATTTGAAAAAATCCTTTCTACTTTCAGGAGTCATTGAGTTTGATACAGATACAGATATTGCCTTAGTACAGGTTATGAGGTCTACGGCAGCTAAATTCGGGATAAAGTATATTCTGGAAGGACACTCTTTTACCACTGAAGGAATTTCTCCCGTTGGCTCAAATTATTTTGACGGTGGATATATTAAAGATATTCATAAGCGATTTGGATCTATACCAATTAATAGCTATCCAAATTTAACTTTTTGGCAATTCATGAAATGGACTCTAATTTACAGGCAAAAGTTCATAAGACCACTCTGGTATATAGATTATGATAAAGACAAGGCAAAAGGATGGTTAGCTGAGAATACCGGATGGCAAAATTATGAGGGTCATCATTTAGAAAACAGGGCTTCAGCTTATGCTCACACTACCTGGATTCCTCAAAGATACAACTTAGACTATAGAAACTTAACATTAGCTGCATCTGCAAGAGAAGGAAAGATTACCAGAGAACAAGCTATAGAAATTTACTCTGAACCCGTAAAGCCCAGTCAAGAACTAATAGACTATGTTAAAAAAAGAACTAAATTAACTGATGAAGATTACGTAAATATAATCAATGGCCCGAAAAGGAATTTTAGACATTTTAAAACTTACAAAAAGAGATTTGAGATTTTGAAACCTTTATTCTTTATTTTAGCAAAGTTAAATCTTGTACCTTTTACTTTTTATACAAAATACTGTTTTCCTATTAAAGAAGAAGAATGATTACAATAGTTGACTACAAAATGGGCAATCTTGGTTCAGTTTCTAATATGCTCAAATATTTAGGAATTGATGCAAGAATAGAGTCTGATCCAGATAAAATTTATGAGTCAAGTAAACTAATTTTGCCTGGAGTAGGGGCTTTTGATGAGGCAATGAATAACATCAACAAAAGCGGCATAAGACAGGCTTTGGATGACTTAGTTATCAACAAAAAAATACCTGTTCTTGGGATATGTCTGGGTATGCAATTATTGACTAATGAAAGCGAAGAGGGCAAACAAGAGGGTTTATCCTATATACCTGCTAAAACAAAGAAATTCAGATTGGATAAGAACTTTAAAGTACCGCATATGGGCTGGAATTACTTATCAAAAATATCTACACACCAATTAACTGACGGATTAAATAAAGATAATAAATTTTACTTTGTCCATTCTTATCATGTCGAGGTTGAGGATGACAAATATTCTCTTTTAAAAACTAAGTATGGTGAAGAATTTGATTCTGCAATTTTCTCGGGACATATTGCCGGTGTTCAGTTTCACCCAGAAAAAAGTCACAGAAATGGTATGCAAATACTCAAAAATTTTTCCAAAATATAATGTTAGAAAAAAGATTTATACCAAGCTTGCTTTTAAGAAATGATAGTCTGGTCAAAACTATAAATTTCCGAAACTTTCAGTATATTGGCGATCCTTGTAATACGGTTAGAATCTTTAATGAATTAGAAGTTGATGAGTTGGCATTTCATGATATTACAGCAAGTAAAACTAGATCAGATCCCAATTACTCAGTATTGAAGGATGTAGCCAATGAATGTTTTATGCCCTTATCTTACGGAGGCGGCATAGATAACTTAGATAAAGCAAAAAGGATCTATGATATCGGATTTGAAAAAATTATTTTGAATACACATGCTCTGGAGAATCCAGGTCTCATCACAAAAATTGCAAACATTTTCGGAAGCCAAGCAGTAATAGCTTCAGTAGATTATAAAAAGAATCTCTTAGGTAATAGAATAGTTATGTCCCATAGCGGAACAAAAAAAACAAAATTTCTCCCTAATGAATGGTGCAAAAAATTACAGGACTTCGGTGCTGGTGAAATATTGTTAACTTCAATCGATAAAGAAGGTACATGGGAAGGTTTTGATAAAGAAACAATAAGTGCAGTATCCGATCAACTCAAAATTCCAGTCATTGCAAATGGAGGTTGTGGTTCCGTTGAAGATATAGAAGATTTACTTTTAAACACCAACGTATCAGCGGTTGCTCTGGGCAGCATCTTAGTGTTTCAGAAAAAAGGCATGGGAGTATTGGTAAATTTTCCTGATAGAAAAAGGTTAGACTCCATAAATCAATTTAGCTAAGGATGATCAAGTATAAGAATGTTTGATGATATACTTAATCTACTTTAAAAAAAATCATGAAAAGTAACTTTAATGAAGCAACCAGTTGGGAAATAAGAGAGCAAATTCTAAAATATAACGCTACTTTTTCAATGACAGATGTTGAAAGGGCAAAGTTTTTAGGGTTGCCTAAAGGCTGCAGAATCAGAGAAAATGCAAAAATAATATCTCAAGAAAATCTTAAGATCGGAACTAATGTATGGATTGGTGAATCAGCAATTCTTGATGCTTCTGGGGGCTTAGAGATAGGTTCAAATACCTCTGTGGGATTAACCGTCTTCTTATGGAGTCATGACAGCCACAAACTGAATTTGGAAGGTGACAATACCAAAGAAAATAGAGAAAAAATAAAAAGACGCGCAACTAAAATAGGAAAGAATTGTTTTATTGCCGGACCTTCTTTGATCATGCCAGGAGTAAAGGTGGGAGATGGATGCATTATTGGGCCTATGAGTGTAGTCTATAAAGATCTTCCTAAAGGATCAGTCTATACACCATATAGAGATATGCTACTCCAGACTAATGAAGTTAAATCTTTAAGAGAAGAGGTCAATTTCTTAAAAGAGCAGCTCAAAGAATTAAAGTAATTATCATGATTACCCGCACACCAGTTTAATAAATGTCTTAATGCGTTACTAGCTACTTAACGTTATAGACTATTATTTATAAGTATGCAGAATTCCTACCAAATTAAGAATAATTCATTACTCATAATCCAAGATAAATTGTCCTTATATGAATAAGAATAAGATTGCTGTACTTGGAAACATGAACAATGCCGGTTTTGTGCTCATGAGACACTTAAGAGACCTTGGTGAAGACGCCCATCTTTTATTATATAAAAATGATGGAGTAGGTTATTCTTCTCACTTTAGCTTGGAATCAGATTCTTGGGATGAGAAAAAATGGCAACCCTACATTCATAACTTGCCTATTTCAAATAGTTATGGAGCTGCCTTATCGAATTCTTTATTTCTTAAAATTATTTTATTTTTTGCTTTTTATGTAAGAATCATTCTAGGTTCACAAAATGCAGAGTTAACTAGGCCAGCATCAAAAAAGGAAATACTAGAATTTAAAAAAATACTCTCTAAATATGATAAATTTTTTGGTTCTGGATCTTCTCCAGCTATCTTCGCAGCAAATGAACTAACGCTCGATATCTTCTTTCCTTACTCAATGGGGATAGAAAACTTCAATGAAAAATTCTTTCTTAAACTCACTAAATCGAAAAATTTTATTATTAAATTAATTGCCTCCAAGATGAGAAATTTACAAAGACAAGGTATTGTAAGATCTAAGATCGCAATTAATGCAGATATTTCTGTAACCAAAAAGGCTTATGATGAGCTAGGTATAGAACCTATTTACGTCTACCCCCCGCATCTTTATAAAGAAAAATCTATGCCTGAAAAGTTTTCAAAAAAACTTAAAGAAGTTCTCAACAAAATTGAACAATTTGATTACTCTTTGATAAGCCATTCTAGGCACCAATGGAAAAGACCATCAACGCTTTCCAAAAAAGAATTTTCTTCTATTAGTAAAAATAATGATTGGTTAATTAAAGGTTTCTCAGCCTATCTAGAAATAAGTAAAAAAAATCCTATTCTAATTCTTTTTGAATACGGAATTGATTATCAAGATACTAAGTCATTAATTCATGATTTAAAGATACAAGATAATGTTTACTGGCTACCTTTAATGAAAAGAAAAGAAATTCTGGAAGTGATTAATGCTTGTGACGTAGGAATAGGAGAATTTTATGAAGATAATATTACGATGGGATCTACAGGTTATGAAATTCTTACCCTAGAAAAACCTCTTATACAAGGACCTCTTGATTCTAATGAATTCACTAAGATTACGAAAATACCTAGACCACCTGGTATTTTTGTTTCCACCCCAAAAGAGATAAAAAATGCTTTTCTTTCTTTAGAAGATGATAATTATAGAAAGTCTCTTGGAAGTGAAGGCCTTAAGTGGATACAAGAGTACTCTTCTTTTGCTAATACAAAGAAATTAATTGAGTTTTTACAAAATTAAATGAAAAAGATTTTTATCGAAACACCATTCCTTGATGAAACTTCATTTAATGGATATCTTTTATCTCATCTTTCCTATGGAGATTTTTTTAAAAAAAATAGGAAAATATCTAATATCCTTAAAAATGGATATTCAGGATCATCACTATTTTCGCGTTTTAGAAATCCCGAATTAATCCAAAAGATGTACTTAGAAAAAGATCCGGAATACTTTGCATTTCTGTCCGCGTTTAAAGAAAGATATTCAGATTTTGACATTATTTTTATGAATCCTGGTGTTGACCTTGTTCATCCTGAGTACCTCATTAAGAATTTCCCAAATGCTATAAAGGTTTTGCACTTTGTCGATGACCCTCATGCTTCTTATTCTTACGGATTTCCATACTCCTGGGCTTTTGATGCGGCTACATATATAAGCCCTAGTTATTCTGAAAATTACTCTATGGAAGAAATACTAAACTTGGTAGGTTTCAAAAATACTAAATGGTTTCCATTATGCTCGAATAATATTGGAGATCCAGAATACTCATGTGAAGAACTTGAAGTTCAACTCGATCAAAGAAATGAAAAAGCAGTTTATATCGGAAATTATTATTCAAAAAAGAATTCTAGATTAGCAAAATTAAAGAAAAAACTCGGAAAAGATCTAGATATTTATGGTCGCTTTCCTTTAAAAGGAAATTCTTTTTGGATAGATTCTGTAATTCGAGGTATCCCTTCTTTTTACTCTCCAAAAACACTTACTCATCAAGAGAGGGAAGATGTCTACAAAGATTATTCAATTGCTTTAAATTTGCACCTTTCAAGTCCATCCTTAGAGACTGGTAATGCTCGATTATATGAAGTTGCCTACAGAGGACTGGCTCAAGTAGTAGATGCTAGCAACTTTTCTTTAGTTTCCCAAATTTTTCAACCAGATAAAGAGGTACTTCTTTATGAAACTGAAGAGGAGTGCTACCAACAAATTATCAGATTAAAAGAAGACAGAAAATTGCGAAATGATCTAGCTATGGCAGGTTATCAAAGAGCTATAGAAGAATATAGATATGAAGATAATTTAAAAAAAATACTAGACTGGGTAATTTCACTAAAAGATAGAAATACATGACAAGTTTTAGAGTTTTGTTCCCTATGGCGATGATTTGGCTTTTTCCTGTTATGTACTTTGTCGTTGATCCTAACTATAACCCGTCCGCATTTCCGACTTGGCTAGCTTTTATTGCTTCGTTAATTTTATGTCTTTTCAATAAGAGATATCTCATCTGGATGATCCCTTTTATAGCTCTTATATCACCGCTAGCAACAGCCAATAACCCACTAGTCTTTCTTCCCTCTGAGATTTATGTCGCATTTCTGGCTTTTATAGGTACTTTTGTGCTGATTACTAAAAATAAAATTAAATTAAATCTTTTAAAAGGAGATAGATATCTTATATTGCTTTTTGTAATATTTATTTTTGCTACTTTGCTTTCCTTTGAATTTCACAATTTGATTAAGTCAGTTATAAATGTATTTATAATTGTTTTAATTTTCTGTTTTACAAGAGGGATTTTAAAAGATGAAAAAGATGTCTCGACACTACTTGACTCTTTTTTGCTTGCTTCTCTGTTGGCTTGTTTATTGATATTTTCGTCACTTTTAAGTGGTGTGAGCCTTAGTTCTCTGATGGGTCCTGCTGATTCTTTCGTTGTTTTTGCTACGGAGGCTGTTTGGTGGCGAGCAAGTTATTTTTATGCAAACGTAGGATACGTAATAGGAATTGCAGCACTTATAGCCTTTTGTCGTCTACTCCTGACTAGAGGTCCTACGAATAAAACATTAATTTTTTTAGCATTCATCTTCCTTTTTTCTGCCTTATTAGCCATGGTTGAGAAGACGGGACTTGTTGCATTGTCCATAACCATAATTTTTATTTTAAGTTTGGTTTCTATTAAAAAAGGTGCTGCAAACCTAATATTACTCTCTTTTGTTTTCGCGTTAGCAATTACACCCGTTCTTTATTTATTTCTAATTTTTAGTCAAGATATTGATCTCGTAACAAGATTTCAAATAGGAGGTTTAAGTCAAAGATTGTGTGTCCTAGGTAATACATTGGGAGTATTTATTGAAAATCCTCACAGAGCTTTTTTTGGTTTTGGTCCAGATTCGATATTATTTTTATCGAATGAATTTACTCAAGCTGCAACTTCAAATTGTAGTGGCCGAAAGGAGGGAGCCATAGACTCTGGATATTTTTCGTATCTATTTGATTATGGAATTTTTTTTCTTGTCTCTTTTTTATTATTTTTAATTCACAGTCTGTTTAGATTTGTACTTTCTTTTAAAGCAAGCGAAAGCAATTACCTAGATCAAATATATTTAATATTTATATCAATGATAGTGTATGTATCTTTTTGTGCTTTAACTGATGTAATAAGCACAAGTAAAACAGCTTGGCTACTATTCCAGCTATTTTCAATTTTTGGGATAGCATTAAATTTTGGGAGACCAAAAAAAGAGTTTTCTTGATAATTTTGTTAATCATTAAAAAAATAAGATAACTGGTCATAGAATTTAAATGAAAATCTTCCTAAATCTCTTATCGGCTTATTCAGGCGGACAAATCACTCGGGCTAAAGAGTTTTTAAATATAATTCAAGAAGATAATAGTATAGAGGTAGTAATTCTTAAGGAATTTGATAGTTTAAAAGACCTTAAAAGTGAGACTAATTTTAAGGTAGTTAATAAAAATTCTATCCATGGACCCTTTAGAGCTTTTAAGAGAATGGTGTGGGAAAACTTAAATATCAGTCCTATGATGAACGATCATAATTCTGAAATTTATCTAACTTTTTCTCATTACTTACCTAAGTCAATTTCTGATAATTTTCATTCAATAGTAGGGGTTTCTAACTTAGCTCCTTTTTCTAGAGAAGCTTGGGAAGCAGAAAATTTTTTATCAAGAATACGTCTTTTTCTCTTAAAAAGGACTATATTATCCTCTTGCAAAAGGGCAACAAAAGTCTTAGCTCTTTCAATGACATGCAAAAATTTACTTGAGGAGCATGGTATTGAACAAGAAAAGATATTGGTTGCTTCAAATGGTGTGAGTGAGTTTTGGGGCAAACCATCTCATAAAGACTATATAAAAGAATTAGGCATTCATGCCCCATTCATTTTGTATGTATCTCATTTTTATTTTTACAAGAATTTTAAAAATCTGATTTTAGCTTACAACAAACTGAATAAATTAATAAAAAACAAATACCAGTTGATTCTTGTAGGGGATCCTCTAGATAGAGCTTGCTTTGAGGAAGTCAAAAAATTAGTTATTAGGCTTAAGCTCGAAGATAATGTGATGATATACCAAGGTTTAGAGAGAGAAAAATTAAGAAATTTGTACCAAAAGACTCATCTTTTTGTTTTTGCATCCCTAATTGAAAATAGCCCAAATATCTTATTGGAAGCTATGAAATCTGGTTCTCCTGTTCTCTCAACTAATTTGCAGCCCATGCCAGAATTTTGTGGAGACTCTGCAGAATATTTTGATGGTAAAAATATTGACGAACTTACTATCAAGATTCAAGAACTCTTAGAAAATGATGATAAGCGTAGCGGTATGATTCAAAAATCAAAAGAACAAGCTAAAAAATTTACTTGGGAAACTTTCACTAAAAAGATATTAAAAGAGTTTGATTCAATCCACTCATAGTAATGATGATAAAATAAATATTATGTATATTCTTGGAATTAACGCTTACCATGGAGATTCAGCAGCTTGTCTTGTTAAGGATGGAATTTTGGTGTCTGCTGCAGAAGAAGAAAGATTTAGAAGAATAAAGCATTGGGCTGGTTTTCCCAATAAATCGATAGAATTCTGTTTAAGGGATTCTAATATTAGTTTAGACCAAGTCGATCATATTGCTATTAATCAAGATCCATATGCAAACTTAGGTAAGAAATTTTCATACTTATTAGGAAATAAAATTGATTTCAATATGTTGGTTTCTCGTATAAAGAACAAATCTAAGAGGCTCAATCTAAATCAACAGATCATTGCGAACAAAGAATTAGGAACTTTCTATGGTAAGTTCCATAAGATAGAGCATCACATGGCTCACCTTTCCTCAGCTTTTCACGTTTCCCAGTTTGAAGAAGCTGTTACTTTATCTGTCGATGGATTTGGAGATTTTACCAGTACAGCTTCCGGCTTTGCTTCAGGTATAGATATAAATATAGAACAAAGAGTTTTCTTTCCTCATTCTTTGGGGATTTTTTACCAAGCTCTTACACAATGGTTAGGTTTTCCGAAATATGGTGATGAGTATAAGGTCATGGGGCTGGCTCCTTATGGCAAACCAACAGAATTGGAAAAAATGCGACAGATTGTGCAATTAAAAGACAATGGTAAATTTGAACTAGATTTAGAATTTTTTAAACATCATACAGAAGATATAAAGTACGAATGGGAACATGGAGAACCACTTATTGGACCTTTATTCACTCATTATTTAGAGGAATTACTAGGTCCCAGTAGAAAAAAAGAAGAGAAAATTAATCAACACCATATGAATTTAGCCCACTCAATTCAGGCCAGGTATGAAGAAGTCTTTTTTCACATACTAGATCACTTATCAAATAATTATAAAAGCAAAAATCTAGTCCTTTCAGGTGGTTGTGCAAATAATTCAGTTGCAAATGGTAAGATTCTGAGAAACTCTCAATTTGAGAATGTTTATATACCTTCGGCTGGCGGAGATGCTGGCGGAGCTATAGGTTCAGCTTTTTCAGTCTGGCATAAGCTTGGAGGAGAGAGGAAATTTTATATGGACAATGCACTTCTAGGTCCAGAATTTAGTGATGATGATATAGAAGAAATATTGGCTAATTACGTAGCGAAATTTTCAGAATCGAATTGTAGTTATAAAAAATTAAATGATGATGAGTTATTTAACAAGACTACAGATGGCCTTATAGAGGGAAAAGTAGTGGGATGGTTCCAGGGAAAAATGGAATGGGGACCTCGAGCTTTAGGAAATAGATCTATATTAGGTGACCCTAGAAGACCTGATATGAAAGAAATCCTTAATCTGAAGATTAAAAGAAGAGAATCTTTTAGACCTTTTGCTCCTTCCATACTCAGAGAAGATGTATCTGATTGGTTTGAAGAAGAATCAGATGTACCTTTTATGATGCAAGTTTTTCAGATCAAAGAAGAGAGAAGGCATGAAATTCCAGCAGTTACGCACGTTGACGGTTCTGGAAGATTACAAACAGTATCCAAAGATAATCACAATAGATATCATCAACTAATCAGTGATTTTAAGAATAAAACCGGAGTGCCGATTATTCTTAATACCTCTTTTAATGAAAATGAGCCTGTAGTTTGTATCCCTGAAGAAGCGATAAATTGTTTCCTAAGAACGAAGATGGATATTTTAGTTTTAGGAAACTGGTTTCTTCAAAGAAACTAGAGAATATTGCTTAGAATGAATAAACCAGAAAAAGAAATTTTCTCATCTAATCTTTCTTTATTAATCATTCTAGTATCGGTCGTATTCTCTTTTATAATCCTGAAGATAATTTTTCAGGGTAAAGATATAGATTTTGCTAATGCAGGTAACATGGGAGCCTTAACAACCTCTGTATATGCCAGTAAGGATAGTTTCTCCATCCATTGCACTGGAAACGGAGGGCCAATAGAAGAGTGCCTAGAAGGCTCTAAAAGAAGAAATAAAGATTTAAATGTTGTTTGGTTTGGTAACTCTCAACTTTATTCAGTTAATTTACCTGAACGGAGAGAAAATATAGCTAGGGATGTTCGGTTGGATGTAAGCGATAAAAATATTAAGGACATTAACGCTATTCCCGTTTTATTTAATAATTTAGAAACCAAAGATATAGACCTGGTCGCTTTTGCAGAAGAAAATGCCAATCCTCAAGAACATTATGTAATTTTTGAGTTTGTAAGAAAATTTCTTAATCCAGAATTAGTAATTTTACCATTAGTATTCGATGATTTTAGAGAAGCTAACATAAGAGATCATCTTTTAGTGTATCTAGAAGATTTTGATACCCAGGAAGCTCTTCTGAAGTCTGCTATTGGTGCAGAACTAATAAGTAAAAATAGCTCTAAAGGAATCGACAGTAATTCTATTGATACAGCTGGAATCAAAGGTTCTATTCAACAAGATGTTGAGAATGCTATTAACTCTTGGCTAATAAAAAAGAGCGACTTGTGGGAAGTGCGCCCAGAAATGCGAGGTACCCTCATATCGAAGTTATATGCATTTAGAAATTTCATTTTTAGAGTAAATTCTCAAACAAAAAGAAAAATGCTTCCAGCAGCTTATGCCGATAACATAAAAGCAGTCCATGCACTCCTTAAATCAGCAAAAGAGGAGGATATGACTGTATTAGTCTACATAGCACCATTCATAACCGAGCTAGAAAATCCTTATATTACCGAAGAGTACCAGAATTTTAAGAAAGAGGCTGAGGAAATAGTTGGCCTATATTCTAATTCTTATTTTTATAACTTAGAAAATCTAGTGCCATTGTCTGATTGGGGTGTACAAGAATCAATTGATTTTACTGAAGATAGTCAAATAGACTTCATGCATTTTAAAACTGAGGGTCATAGACTTCTTGCTAAAGAGATTTTTCTAATGATTGAGACTTCTTTAGACAGTTAAGATAATCTGATGATTTTTAATTCTGTTACTTTTCTAATTTTTTTATTTTCAGTAATCTGCTGTTTTTGGACCTTACCTGCTAGAGCAAGATTATGGTTGGTATTCTCCGCGAGTCTTACTTTCTATGGATTCTGGAAACCAGAATTTTTAATTCTACTTCTATTTTCTACTACTGCAGATTATATAATCTCTCTTAAAATTCAATCCACAGGTCAACAAGAAAAAAGAAGATTGCTGGTTATAACCAGCTTATTTATCAATTTAGGCCTTCTTCTATATTTTAAGTATTTACTATTCTTTTTGGATAATGCCGAAACTGCCTTAAATTTTTTTGGAGTTGAGTATACCTCTCCCGCTTTATCTATTATTTTACCTTTGGGTATCAGTTTTTATACATTTCAAACCATTAGCTACACGGTAGATGTTTATAGGAAGGTAATACCAGCCCAAAGAGATTTTGTTGCTTACGCATGTTATGTAACTTTCTTTCCTCAGTTAATAGCTGGGCCTATTTTAAGAGCTGGTGAAGTAATTCATCAATTTCAAGAGACTAGTACATTTAAACTAAATAATATTGTTCTAGGCTTTCGGAGATTAATTTATGGTTTATTTCTTAAGGTAGTCCTTGCCGACAACATTTCTCCTTTTGTCGATCAAGGTTTCTCGGCTGGTATAGAAAATTTAAGTGCTCTTGATGTTATCACTTTAGCTTTTTTATTTGGATTTCAAATTTATTTTGATTTTTCTGCTTATTCTCATATTGCAATAGGAGCAGCTCTGATGATGGGAATTAATTTCCCAGAGAATTTTAATTTTCCTTACATATCTAAATCCCCTAGAGAATTTTGGCAAAGATGGCATATATCATTATCTAGTTGGATAAGAGACTATTTATATTTACCACTTTTAGGAGTTAAAGTTAGGTCCACTTCTACTGGAGGACTCGCTTCAGCAACACAGAAAAATCAAGAGGTTACAAGAAATTCAACTGCAGTATTATTCTTAACTTGGTCCATTATGGGTCTTTGGCATGGTGCAAATTGGACTTTTCTTATTTGGGGTGTTTACCATGCTTTTTTTATTATGCTCTATAGATATATTTCTCCTTATACAAGCCATATTAAATCAAGGTTTTTTGACTTTTTTAGTTGGGGCTTAACTCTTTTTGTATGCATGTTAGGGTGGATACCTTTCAGGGCAGAGAATTTAGGTGACACATATTTGATGTATTCTAAGTTATTCCAAGTGGAAGAATATTTTTACTTAGGCCTTAAAGAAAATATCTATTTAATAACTGGCTTACTCCTCTTATTTTTTATTGTCACTTATTTCATCTATGAGAAAGGAAATAAATTATTCTTTACTGGTAAGATTATTTATTCTTCATTGCAAATTATCTTATTAACTTTTGCGATCTCAATGATATTTATTTACTTAAGACCCATAAATCAGTTTATTTATTTCCAATTCTAGCTAATGAATTCTAAGATCAGCGTCATAACTGTTTGCTTAAATAGTGAAAGAACTATAGAGAGAACTATTCAGTCCTTGTTATCTCAGAATCAAAAAGATGTTGAATATATAGTCATTGATGGAGGTTCGGATGATAGAACAAATGAAATATTAGATTCATATAAAGAGCATATTGATATCTTGGTTTCAGAAAAAGATAAAGGTTTATATGATGCTTTGAATAAAGGAATTAGATTGTCCAATGGAGAAATCATAGGAATTCTTCATTCTGACGATGTATATGAGCACGAAAATGTTTTATCAAGAATAACAAATACTATGTCTAATAATGACATAGACATGTGTTTCTCAGATACATTGATAGTTAATTCCAAAAATAAGATAACTCGCTTTTATTCTTCAAAATATTTTAATCGATACCTTCTTAGGGTTGGCTGGATGCCTAGTCATCCATCAACTTTTATTAAAAGTTCTGTATTTAAAAAGTATGGCAATTATTCACTTAAGTACTCTATAGCTTCAGATTTCGATTTCTTTCTTAGAGTATTTAAAAGTAAAGATATAAAATGGAACTACCTGGATGATATCACTGTCAGGATGACTACAGGCGGTTCAAGTAATCAAGGCCTCAAAAGTAAATTTCTGATATTTAAAGAAATAAAACAATCTTTAAAAGATAATGGATATGTATCGATTTATATTCTTCAACTTTTTAGATACTTAATACGCTTATTGGAATTAATAATTAGACCTCCAAATAAAAATGTTAATAAATAATTTAGAGACATGTTTAGTTACCGGAGCATCTGGTTTTATAGGAGAGAGGTTGATTGATTATCTAAAAAAACATGATGTAAAGATTAAAGTACTTGGCAGAAAAAATTTAAATCACTGTATTTTTAGTGAATGTGATTTTCTAAATGATGAAATCGAAGAGGAATTTTTTGAGGATGTAGATACTGTTTTTCATTTAGCTGGTTTAGCACACGATATTGATTATAAGCAGAGCGTAAATAATTTTGAAAAGTTAAATATTGACACAACAAAAAAAATTGCAAACATCTCTATCAACAATAAAGTTAAAAATTTCGTTTTTCTTAGCTCGGTTAAGGCTATTAATTTTGATGATAAGGATCTAGCTAACCTAAAGTCAGAAATTTATGGCAAGACCAAGAGAGTAGCTGAAATTTACTTGAAGAAAATATCTGAGTCGACTGACATGAAAGTAAATATAATAAGATCTAGCTTAGTATATGGACCAAATATGAAAGGTAATCTTAAAGATTTATCAGCAGCCATAAATACAGGTTGGTTTCCAAAGTTAACTAAAGTTACTAATAAAAGATCTATGATACATGTTGATGATTTAGTAAGAGCACTAGTTTTTGCAGTGAATGAAAGTACTGGGCCTGAGCCTTTAGTAGTTTCTGATGGACAAAGTTATAGTTCTAAAGATATTTATGATTCTATTTATAAAAACGTAAATAATAATAAAATCCCTTTTAGATTCCCTGAAGTAATTTTAAATTTGGGGTACTTGGTACCTTTTTTTAGGAAAAAATTAAATAAACTTTATGGAGATGATTTTTATAGCTCGCAAGAAATCTCTAAGCTAGGTTTTAGACCTAAATTTTCTTTAAAAGAATATAATGAAAAGGGCTTTTGACATAATTTTTGGCATATTTCTATGCCTTGTATTGTTTCCATTCATGCTGGCCATAAGTTTTACGATTAAAAGTACTTCTAATGGACCGGTTCTCTACACTTCTAACAGAATAGGCATTTATAATAAAGTTTTTCGAATGCCAAAATTCAGGACAATGTCAGTGGAGACTCCTGAGTTGGCTACCCATTTAATGGAAAAACCAGAAGAATTCTTAATAAAACCAGGAAAATTTTTAAGAAAAAGTAGTTTAGACGAAATACCCCAATTAATTTCAATAATAAGAGGTGATATGAGCTTTGTCGGGCCAAGACCAGCTTTACATAATCAATATGACTTAATTGACCTGAGAAGTGCAAAAGGTATTCATAAATTGAGACCAGGACTCACTGGTTTGGCACAGATTAATGGTCGGGATGAGTTATCAATTGAATCAAAAGTCGAGCTTGATGAAGAATATTTGAAAACCAGATCATTTGTTTTGGATCTTAAAATATTACTTATAACTTTTTTTAAAATATTCTCCTCTAAAAATATTTCGCATTGATATAAATACTCTTAAATATATTTACGTATTTTTAGGTTAAAATTGGTTGATGAAAATTTGCCCGATAATACTTTCAGGCGGCTCAGGCAAGAGACTGTGGCCTTTATCAAGAAAATTACTGCCGAAGCAATTTTTGGAATTAAATTCTGATAGTAGTTTGATTGTTGAAACTACGCAAAGAATTACTAATTCAAAATTAGAAACTTTGCCTCCTATTATTGTTTGCAATGAAGATCATCAGTTTCTGGTATCTAATCAATTGAATGAAGCAAATTGTTTTTACCAGAACATAATTCTCGAACCCTCTGGAAAAAATACAGCACCGGCTACTACCTTAGCTGCAATAGCCCTTGACAAGGCCTATCCAAATGAAGATTGTTTAATGCTTGTAATGCCTGCAGATCACAGTATCAATGATATCAAATCTTTTACTTCAACAATTGAAAGTTGCCAAAACGCAGTTCAGGATTCTCTTTGTATTTTTGGAGTTAAGCCCACTTCGCCTAGCCAAGCATATGGATATATTAAAGTTAAGAAGTCGGATAAAAAAGAAAGCCAAGAGATATTAGCCTTTCATGAGAAGCCAGATGAAATAAAAGCAAAAAAATATCTTGCAAGCAAAAGTTACTATTGGAATAGTGGTATTTTTCTCTTTAAAAAATCTTTATTTCTCGAAGCGATTAATAAAACTGATTCTGAAATCTTTGAAGCTTGTAAACTTTCCATGAAAGACCACGAAACCATAAATCAAACAATACGACCACAACCTGATGCCTTTAATGCCTGTCCAGCTAATTCTTTAGATTATGCTTTGATGGAAAGGTCTTTCGAAAACAATATCAAGGTAAAGATGACTCCATTACTTTCGGACTGGAGCGATCTAGGAACATGGAATAACCTCTTTGAAAATAAACCTAAAGATATTAATAAGAATGTCATTCAAGGCGATGTAGAGTTAGAAGAAACATCAAATTCATATGTTTACACAGATTCTGGTTTGGTTACCACATTTGGCCTAGATAATGTGCTTGTCGTAAAGACCGAAGATGCAGTTCTTGTTTCCACTTTGGATAAGAGCGATAAATTGGCGCAACTTGTAGATAAGCTTGAAATCAAAGGAAGAGAGGAAGTTGATATACATAAGAAAGTTCATCGACCATGGGGTACATACCAAACGGTAACTGAAGATAAGAAATCAAAAGTTAAAAGGATTACTGTTTTCCCCCACTCTAAACTGTCTTTACAACTTCATCATAAAAGAGCTGAACACTGGTATGTTTTACAAGGAGAGGCTACAGTTATCAAAGGTAATGATGAAGTGATTCTTCAAGCAAATGAGTCTATAAATATAAATTTGGGTGAAAAGCACTCTCTTGAAAATAAGCAAGACTCAATTCTGGAGATTATTGAAGTACAAATTGGAGATTATTTAGGAGAAGATGATATTGTACGATTTGAAGATAAATATGGTCGAGTTGATAATTAGAACTGCTCATGAAAAATAAAAAAGCATTGATAACTGGGATAACAGGGCAAGACGGATCATATCTAGCTGAGTTTCTACTTGATAAGAATTACGAGGTTCATGGAATTAAAAGAAGATCTTCTTCATTTAATACCGAAAGGATTGATCATATTTATCAAGATCCTCTTGAAACAGAACCTCATTTCTTCCTTCATTATGGTGATTTAACTGATACTTCCAATTTAACTCGACTTGTAAATGAGATTAGTCCTGATGAGATTTACAATTTAGGTGCTCAATCTCATGTGGCAGTTAGTTTCGAATCTCCCGAATATACAGCTGATGTTGATGCTCTAGGATCTTTAAGGCTACTAGAAGCTATAAGATTCTTGAAATTAGAAAACAAAACAAAATTTTATCAAGCTTCGACCTCTGAGCTTTATGGTTTAGTACAAGAAATACCTCAAACTGAGAATACCGCATTTTATCCTAGATCTCCTTATGCTGCTGCAAAGCTTTATGCATATTGGATAACTATCAATTATAGAGAGGCATACGGAATATATGCTTGCAATGGAATACTCTTTAATCATGAGTCTCCTAGAAGAGGTGAAACTTTTGTTACAAGAAAGATTACCAGAGGCTTGGCAAATATTTCTCAAGGCATTGAAAAGACTGTCTTTATGGGTAATTTAAATGCCTTACGTGATTGGGGTCATGCAAAAGATTTTGTAAAAATGCAATGGTTAATGCTTCAACAGGATGAGGCAAAAGATTTTGTAATAGCTACGGGACAGCAAATAACTGTTAGAGATTTTATTCTGTTGGCAGCGAAAGAACTAGGGATTGAACTTGAATTTAAAGGTGAGGGTTTAGATGAAATTGGTGTTGTAACATCAGTAGATTCAACTAAATCTCCTTCTATTTCTTTAGGTGATGTCATCATAAGAATTAATCCTAAATATTTTAGACCAACTGAGGTTGAGACACTCCTCGGTGACTCATCAAAAGCAAAGGAACTTTTAGGATGGGAACCAGAAATTAGTATTGAGGAGCTATGTGCAGAAATGGTAGCTTCAGACCTTGAAAAGGCAAAACAAAATGCTTTATTGCTTAGACATGGATACAGTATCTTCAACAGTTTAGAGGATTAAGACTTTTAAAATGAATATCTTCATTGCAGGTCATAATGGAATGGTGGGTTCCTCATTGGTCAGAGAATTTAGTAAACATTCCGATATCAAGTTGATTCTCAAAACAAGAAATGAATTAGATCTTCTAGATCAAAAGAGGGTTTCTGAATTTTTTTATGATGAGAGTATAGATCAAGTGTATCTGGCAGCTGCCAAAGTTGGTGGAATATTAGCCAATGATAAATACAGTGCAAATTTCATTTATGAGAATATAACAATTCAGAACAATATAATAAATTCGTCACATGAGACTGGTATTGCAAAGTTACTTTTTTTAGGTAGCTCTTGTATTTATCCAAAATTTGCAAAGCAACCAATAAAAGAAGAAAGTCTTCTAAAAGGCGACTTGGAAAAAACAAATGAGGGATACGCTATAGCTAAAATAACAGGTATTAAAATGTGTGAAGCTTACAGAAAGCAATTTGGTAGAGACTATAGATCTGTTATGCCAACAAACCTTTATGGACCTAATGATAACTTTCATGAAGAGAACTCTCATGTTATTCCTGGGTTGATTCGTAGGTTTCATGATTCGAAATTACAAGAAAAAGATGAAGTACAAATATGGGGTACTGGAGAGCCTAAAAGAGAATTTTTGCACGTTGATGATATGGCAAGGGGTTGTATTAAGCTTATGAACATAGATTCCGAAGTATTTTATAAAGATGAAGATTTATTTAGTCATATAAATCTCGGTACAGGCAAAGACATAGAAATAAAGAAATTGGCAAATATCATTTCAAAAGCAGTTAATTTTAAAGGGAAAATTTCTTTTGATACTTCAAAACCAGATGGAACTCCCAGAAAGGTACTTAATGTAGATAAAGCTCATTCTCTAGGATGGAAAAGCACAATTGAATTAGAGGAAGGTATAGAGTCAACTTATAAGTGGTTTTTAGATAATCAGCAGCTTTATAGAGGGAACAAATGAATGATTTAGAAGTTCTCAATGCTCTTCAGTCAGATTCTGCTCCTTGTACTGATACTCTCGGTGCAAAAGTTATTAGTTTTAATTCTGAACCCCCAATGATAGAAATGGAATTTGAAGCTACCTATAATTTTACTCATTCTGATGGTCAAGTAGTTCAGGGAGGTTTCGTTACAGGTATGTTAGATGCTCCAATGGCCCATCTATTAATGGGCTTATTTGATTTTAAGATCATCCCTATGACACTAGACATAAATGTCAGTTTTCTTGCTCCTTCACGCCAAGGAACCCTAAATTGTATAGCTGAGGTCCTACAGCTTGGAAAAAGTACTGCTTTTATGATGAGCAAGCTTTATCAAAAAGATATTCTAGTGGCTAGTGCCACTTCAACAGTTCGTCTGGTAACTAAAGGTTAAGAAACTTTATACGCCAAAGTCCCATGATAAACCATCATGGTACCTGTTTAAGATTTCTTTCGCGATAAGAATTCTATGCACCTCATCTGGTCCATCTGCTAATCTTAATGTCCTAAAACCTTGATACATTCCGGCGAGTGGAGTATCACTCGACACACCTCTCCATCCATGAATCTGAATAGCTCGGTCCACAACCCTTGTTCCTGCTAAAGGCACAAACACTTTTATAGCGGAGATATCAACTCTTGCGTCACCTTCTTTATCCATAATCTCCGAACAGTGGATTGTCATTAGTCTAGATGCTTGAATATCCATATA
>MDSV01108250.1_pt1 | contig 41381 bp, 40 predicted proteins | sample 810851 | NCBI WGS metagenome assembly MDSV01 (sample SAMN05326640, study PRJNA326480) | marine metagenome | isolation source: seawater | place: Atlantic Ocean: North East | collected 2012 | reverse complement strand
ATTCAAATGAGTTATCTTCTACAAATGTGAGTTTAGGAAGAAACTTTATATCTAGCCTTTTAGACAAGGCTTTTCTAACAATATGAGAGTATTCCGTCAAGGATCTAACTGTTTCTTTCATATCTACCCCACCTAAAGGAATTACATATACCCTAGCTGTTTTTAAATCAGGTGTCATTCTTACTTCTGTTACTGTTATTAATTTTGAATTAATTGAAGGAATTTTAGCCTCATTTCTAATAAATAATTCTCCTAAGCTCTGTTTCACTAGTTCTCCGACTCTGAGTTGTCTTTGGCTATATGATCTATTATTAGTATGGTTTGACATTATATTGACCTTTGAATTTCCTCAGCCTGATACGACTCTATTACATCTTTTTCTTTAAAATCGATAAAATCTTTAATACTTATTCCACATTCTAGTCCAGTTCCAACCTCTTTGACTTGATTTTTTTCCCTATAAATACTTTGAATTTCCCCACTATAAACTACAACTCCATCCCTTATTATTCTTGCTTTAGATTTACTTTTTATCTCTCCGTTTATTACTTTTGAACCAGCAATCTTACCTGCATTAGATACTTTAAAAATTTTCTGTATTTCTGCTGAACCTAAAACAGTTTCCTTTATATCTGGTTCTAATAGGCCTGATAATGATTTCTCTACATATTCTAATGCTTCATAAATTATATTAAAATACTTTACATCTACTTTTTGTTCTTCAGCTAACTTTTTAGCCTCTCTGTTAGGTTTTACATTAAAACCAATTAGTATTGCTTTTGATGCTTTAGCAAGTGACACATCAGTTTCGTTTATCATACCAATATCTGATAAAATAATCTTAGGCTCAACTTCTTCATGCTTTATTTTATTTATCGCCATTTTTAAAGCTTCACTTGAACCTTGTACATCTGATTTAATAATTATATTCAATTCATCTTTATCTTTTTTATCGTCGAAAAGTTTAGTTTTATCTTTGACTAAAACTTTGTTTGATTTAAAATTATTCTTTTTATATTCGGCCATTTCTTTTGCCTCATCCTCACTATTTGTTACTATGAATTCTGCTCCTGCAAATGCTGAATTATTCATTCCTAATATTTCAACTGGCATAGAAGGAAAAGCTTCATCAACATTCTTCCCTTCATAATTAATCATAGCTCTTACTTTGCCCCATGTATCACCACATATAAAAAAATCGCCTTTTTTTAATTTACCGTTGCTAATTAATACGGTTGAAACAGGTCCTTTACCTTTATCTATTTTAGACTCGATAACTACACCTTTTGCTTGACCTGAGAATGATGCTTTTAAATCAAGAATTTCTGATTGTAGTAATATATTTTCTTTTAATTTGTCTAAATTAATCTTTTTAAGAGCAGAAACTTCAACAAATAAAGTATCTCCACTCAAATCTTCAGCAATAAGTTCATATTGCATCATTTCATTTTTAATTTTGCTAATATTTTTTTCAGGCAAATCACACTTGTTAATTGCTACAATAATTGGAACCTTTGCTGCCTTAGCGTGTTTAATTGCTTCGATTGTCTGAGGTTTAATACCATCATCAGCTGCTACTACTAAAACTACAATATCAGTTATTTTTGATCCACGCGCACGCATTTCCGTAAACGCGGCATGACCTGGAGTGTCTATAAAAGTAATGTTCTTTTTACTTTCTGTTGTAACTTGATAAGCTCCAATATGTTGTGTTATGCCTCCATATTCAGCTGAAACAACATCCGTGTCTCTTAGTGCGTCTAATAAAGAAGTTTTTCCATGATCTACATGCCCCATAATTGTTACAATTGGAGGTCTAATTTTAACATCTCCCTCCAATTTTTCTTTAACTTTATTTGTTTCTAAAGTTGGTTCGTCTTCAACTAGCGGTTTATGACCAAACTCTTTAACAATATACTCAGCGGTATCTTTGTCGATGTTATGGTTAATAGTATCAATCACTTTCATATTAAATAAAAACTTAATAATATCGCTAGATTTTTCTGCCATTCTATTAGACAATTCTTGTATAGTAATTTGCTCTGGAATTTTTACATCTCTTATTACTTTTTTAAATTCCTTTTTTTCTTCACTATCTGGTTTATTTTTTTTTTCTTTTAATCTAGCTCTCTTTACTGAAGCTAGACTTCTTTGTTTAATCTCAATTTCTTCAACATTTAACGCTCTAGATACAGTAAGTTTAAAATCTCTTTTATCGACTGGGTTTTTCAACTTTAATTTACTTTTACCAGTCGGCTTATTATCTTTTTTTATAAAATCTTTTGTAGCTTGCTGTTCTATAAATTTTCTAGCAAAATTTTTCTTTTTTAAAGATGGATCTGTGTGGCTTTTTGTTGAAAAGTTAGGCTTAGAATTCCCTTGTGAAGATTTAAATGGTTTTCTTTTTTCTATTGAAAAAGTTTTTTTACCATCTCTTTTTATTGAACTAGTATCAATTTTCTTTTTTAAATTTGACGAAATTGTAAGTGTCTTCTTTTTATTATCTTTTTCCATAACATTATTTGTAAGCAATCTCTCTAGCAGCCATAATTAATTCATCTGCTTCTTTTCTTGATAGTGAGAATTCTTCCAAATATCCCTCTATTCTAATTTTTTTTCCTTTAATTTCATCAAATCCACCTATCAGTTCATCTGATGATAGATCAGCAAAATCACCCAACTTCTTAATATTTTTTTGACCTAATATAACAAGCATACCTTGTGTTATACCTTTAAGATTTATTAAGGACTCTTCAACTCCTAACTCTTTCAATTTTTGAGAAATGGCTTCTTTTTCCTTAACCATAGTTTCTTTAGATCTATCAATTAACTCTTTGGCTGTCTCTTCATCAATCGCATCAATTTTTGAAATTGTTTCGGGAGTTGATTGAGCTATATCTTCAATGCTTGTAAAACCTTCTGATACTAAAAGCTGTCCTAGTGTTTCGTCTACTTCTAAATTCTTTATTAATGTTTCTGTTCTCTCTTTAAATTCAGCTTGTCTTCTTTCAGAATCTTCTTTATCTGTTAATATATCGATTTCATAGTTAGTAAGTTTCGATGCTAACCTTACATTTTGACCTCTTCTACCGATAGCCTTACTTAAATTTTCTTCAGTTAAAATTATATCTATTCTTTTATTATCTTGATCAATTAAAACTTTTTGAATTTCTGCAGGTGATAAGGATTCGGATATTAATGTTGGTAGATCTTCTGTCCATTTAATTATATCTATTTTTTCCCCATGTAACTCATTCACAATGGTTTGAACTCTACTTCCTCTCATTCCAACACAGGCCCCAACTGGGTCAATAGATGCATCTTGTGAAAAAACACAGATTTTAGCTCTACTACCGGGATCACGTGCTACAGATTTTATCTCTATAGTACCTTCATAAATTTCTGGGACTTCCTGAAAGAATAGTCTTGCAAGAAATTGTGGATGAGCTCTCGACAAAAAAATTTGATGGCCTTTGATTTCTTTTTTAACTTCATAACAATATGCTTTTACTCTATCGCCTGTTTTTAATATTTCTCTAGGTATAAGTTCATCTTTTTTGATAACACCTTCAGCTTTTCCTAGATCAACAATAACATTCCCATACTCTAGACGTTTTATAATACCACTTAAAATTTGACCTTGTTTGTCAATAAAATCTTCGTATTGTCTATTTTTTTCTGCTTCTCTTACTCTAGAACTAATTACCTGTTTAGCGCTTTGAGCAGCAATTCTTCCAAAATCAATTTGAGGTAGTTCTTCAAAAACTTTGTCACCAATTTTCATATTATCTGCATCTTTAACATTAACTTTTTTGGCATCTTTTAGGGTTATTTCTCTTGCAGGATCTTCAACTGTTTCAACGACATCTAAAACTTTATGAATAGTTATATCACCACTTTCTCTATTAATAGTTACTTCAATGTTATTATCATTTCCGAATTTTGTTAATGCAGCTTTTTGAATTGCACTTTCCATCGAACCAATTACTAGTTCTTTGTCGATAGACTTTTCGTTTGCTACCGCATCAACAATTCTTAAAAGCTCTAATTTATCTAGTCCTCTATTTAACATTTTTAATATCTCCTAAAAAAAAATGGGCAGCTGCCCATTTCGATATTCTCCAGAATTACAGACTTTGTAATTTAAAAATATGGTTTTTTCAAGATCACATTTTAAATAAATCTATTTTGTCAGTATTTTCCCAAGTAAATTCTCCTTTATCAGAAGGTTTTCTGCCAAAATGACCATATGCAGAAGTGACTTCATAAATAGGATTGTTTAATTTCAACAGTTCTCTTATCCCTCTAGGAGATAAGTCAAAATTTTTATCAATTACACTTTTAACATTTTCAACCTTATCTTCATCGCCTTCAGCAAGTTTAATAAAAATAGATAATGGTTTTGATACCCCAATTGCATAAGCTAGTTGAATCAAACATTTTGATGAAGCACCAGAAGCGACAACATTTTTTGCAAGATACCTTGCTACATATGCTGCAGACCTATCGACTTTGGTAGGATCTTTTCCTGAGAAAGCACCTCCTCCATGTGGTGCGGCGCCACCATAAGTATCAACAATAATTTTTCTTCCAGTCAAACCTGTGTCCCCATCAGGTCCTCCAATAACAAATTTTCCTGTTGGATTTATATATATTTCTTTTGGATTAAGATCTTTTATGAAATTTTCAGGTATAGATTTTTTTATATAGGGAATAACCAAGTTTCTTACTTTTTCTTGATCCAAATCTTGTGAATGTTGTGTAGAGATAACTACAGAGGTAACCTTTATTGGTTCATTATTCTGATATAACATTGTAACTTGGCTTTTTGAGTCAGGCTCTATTCCTTTTATTACTCCGTCTTTTCTATCTTTCGCCAATAACCTTAAAATTTTATGAGAAAAATGTATTGGCGCTGGCATTAGATCTTCTGTTTCTTTACAAGCATATCCAAACATAATACCTTGATCACCTGCTCCTTCATCTTTGTTATCTTTTGAGTCAACTCCCATAGCAATATCAGCTGACTGTTCATGTAAAAAAGTTTCAATGTTTGCAGTTTTCCAACTAAATCCTTTTTGATCATAACCAATATCTTTTATGCAATTTCTTACTTTTTCGATTATATCTTTTTGATCAATTTTTGGCCCCCTTATTTCACCTGCTAAGACAACTTTATTCGTAGTCGTTAGAGTCTCACAAGCAACACGAGAGAATGGATCTTTACTTAAATAAGAGTCAACAACCATATCTGAAATTCTATCACACACTTTATCTGGGTGTCCCTCTGATACTGACTCACTGGTAAATAAATATTTATTATTTTGCATTAATTTTTTTTTTGTTAATTATAAAGATTATCAAATATGTAATTAAAAGAACAAAAAATATCAAATCATTTTTATTTTTATATTTTGATTTTATTAACGGGATATTCATTTCAATATTGCCTGATTCATAGGTATTTAGTTTTTTTATCACTTCTCCTTTATTACTTATTATTGCACTTATACCTTTATTTGCTGATCTAACTAAAAAAGTATCACTTTCTATTGATCTAAAAATTGATTTAGCAAAATGCTGATGAGGACCTATCGAGTTACCAAACCAGCCATCTTCTGAGACATTAACGATTAAATTAGTTTTTTGATTTGATTTTTGTACAAGTTCTGGAAAAATAATTTCATAACAAATTAAAGGTAATATACTGATATTATCAATGATAAAATTTTTTTGATCTCCACCTGCTTTGAACGATAAATGTCCTTGAGTAATCTTTTTCAAACCAAATTTATTAAGTGTTTTTTGAAATGGTAAGAATTCTCCAAATGGTACCAATTTAATCTTGTTATATTGATTAATTATTTTAAATTTGTTGTTAACTACAATTAAACTATTAAAATTTTTTTTGCTCTTATAGTCATAGATATTTATTCCAAACAATATTAAATGATTATCTCCAAAATTTTTCTTAAAAATTGATCTAAATTGATAAATATCTTTATAACTATAGCCTGTAAAAACACCTTCGGGCCAAATAAATAGAGTTTTTTTATCTAAATTTGGTTCACTATATTTAATTAAACTTTTGAGTTTTTTTTTCATATTTATAAATGAAGTATTATATTCTAGCTCAAAATTTGGTGAGACAACCTTAAGATATACCTTATTATCATTTCCCAAATAATTTAATAATGCTTGATTTTTGTTTATTAAAAATGATCCATAAATGTAATTAGATAAAATTAAAAAAAAGGAAATAGTTGCTACTAGAAGTTTTTTATTATTACTTGTTCTAAAAAAGAAAACAGCTGGTAAGGTAAAAATTGTAATTACTAGTAGATTAAAAGCATATAATCCTACTAAATTAACAATTTGTAATGTTTCAGTTAACCAGGACCAGCTGTAACTCCACAAGTTCCATGGAAAACCTGTTAAGACTTTTCCTCTTATATAATCAGAAAAAGCAATTGATGCTGAAAATAAAAAAACTGATGAAAAATTATAACTGATAAATTGGCCAACAAACAATACTGTCAAACTTGTGAAAAGACTTAAAAATAATGGAATAAGAATTATTGCAAATGGAATTAAAATTTTAAAACTTTCGTCAAAAGTTAATGAGTAAGATATCCAAAAAATGCCACTCAAATAAAATCCAAACGCAAAAGTAAAACCAACTGTAAATAAATTTCTTAAATACGGTTTTTTTCTATAAGTACTTTTGGATTTTTCTTTTACATAACAAATTAATAAAAAAAATGAAGGCATCACAAAAAAATTAATTAAAGAAAAATTAAATGGTTGAAAAGAAAATACAGTCAACAATCCTAGTAAAAAAGGTACTATATATAAAACTAAAAACCTATTATTTAAAATTTTTTTTATCATTTAGCTAAGATAATCGTAGAATTTTTTTTCTAATTTATTCATTTTAAAAAAATCTTTGCTTTTTGTATGTTTATACCCAAACAAATGAATTAAGCCATGTATCCATAATTTATTAAATTCCTCTTTAAACTTAATTTGATTTTTTTTATTTTTAACTTTTGCAAGATTTAAAATTATATCACCAATATATATCTCGTTTTGACTTTTGATCTTACTAACGAGTTGTTTTTTTGAATAAAATGGAAAAGACAAAACATCGGTAGATTTATCTTTATTTCTAAACTTTTTATTAAGTTTTTTGATTTCTTTCGTATCTGAAAGAAGTAGCGTACAAATTAAATTTTTATTTTTATAAGTATTATTTTTTTTGTTTAAGAGATTAATTCTAGTCTCAATAAACTGGCGTGGATTTTTTAAATACTTTTTCCAAAGAATATTATGTAAAATTACATTAACTTTTATCATCAGCGCTTTTTTTATGATAAGCCTGGATAATTTTTGAAACTAAGGGATGTCTGACAACATCATTATGATCAAATTCTATAATTTTAATTTCTTTTAAGTGTTTAAGTATATTCTTGGACTTTATTAAGCCAGATTGAGATTTATTGATTAGATCTACTTGAGAAGGATCTCCATTAACAACTAGTTTAGAATTTTCACCAATCCTAGTTAAAAACATTTTAATTTGCGTTTCAGTTGCATTTTGAGCTTCATCTAATATTGCAAAACAGTTTTTTAACGTTCTTCCTCTCATAAATGCTAATGGCGCAATTTCAATTTCACCTGTTTCGATTTTTTTATCAATTTTATCGGCACCAAATAATTCATAAAGTGCATCGTATAAAGGTCTAAGATAAGGATCGACTTTTTCCTTCATGTCACCTGGTAAAAAACCTAATTTTTCTCCAGCTTCAACAGCAGGTCTAGATAAAATCACTCTATCGATTTTTTTTTCAATCAGTAGGGTTACAGCAACAGAGACTGCTAAAAAACTTTTTCCAGTACCAGCTGGACCTAATGTCATAACGATATCATTTTCCTTTAATGCCTTTATATATTCTGATTGTTTTTCAGATCTTGCTATAACCGATTTTCTCGGGGTTTTTATTAATTGTTTAAATGACTTAATATTGGACTCTTCTGAATTCATATTTTTTTTTACTGATAATAGAATATCACTTTTTTCAATAATGTTTGTCAAAATATATTTATTTACCAAAAATTTCATAGACTCTAAAAATTCCTTTAAGTTTTCGTCTTTACCTTTGCAGGTAATAGAGTTTCCCCTAAAAAAAATACTTGTGTTAGTAATTTTCTCAAGCTCTTTTAAATTTTGATTAAACTCACCAACAATTGACATCAACATCAAATTATTTGTTATCTGAATATTTACAGTTTCTTTATCAATTTTTGTAATAATTAAATTTTGATCTAATTTGCTTATTTCTGACATATTAATTATGCGGCACGTTCCTTGTAATCAGTATCTCGAATGATTACTCCAAATAATGTATTTTGATTACATGATTTAATTTTTACATTCTTAATTTTTCCACTCAAATCTTTGTCACTATGAACTATTACTGAATTAAAATATTCGTCTCGACCAAAATATTTATTTTGAACTTTAACTTTGTTTTCAAATAATACGTTTACGGATGTATTAATTAAATTTTCTCTATAATTTGTTTTTAATGTATTTGCCTCTTTTTGAAATATCATTAGCCTCTCTTTAGCTATAATAACATCAACTTTTTTATTAACTGAGGCAGGTGTTCCCGGTCTTGGGCTGAAAATGTATGAATATGAATTTATAAAATTAACTTTTTTCAATAAAGTAATAGATTCTTTAAAATCATCATCCGTTTCACCTGGATAACCAATAATGAAATCACTTGAAAATTTAATATTTGGGTTTGCTTTTTGCAGCTTATCAATTATTAAAAAATATTCATTAATAGAATGGCCCCTATTCATATCTTTCAAAATTTTAGAAGATCCGCTCTGAACAGGTAAATGTAAAATAGGCATTAATTTTTTACAATCAGAATGAGCTTTAATTAAATCTTGCGAAAAATCTTTTGGGTGAGATGTTGTATAACGTATTCTTGCTAAACCTTTAAGCTCATTTAAACCATATAACAAATCTGAGAGTTTTTTTTTATTGTGATTGTAGGCATTAACATTTTGACCCAACAAAATTATTTCTTTTGAGCCATTATCTATAAGTTGTTTAGCCTCCGATATAATTTCTGAAAAAGGTCTTGAGCATTCTGGTCCTCTTGTATAAGGGACAACACAAAATTTACAAAATTTATCACAGCCTTCTTGAATTGTAAGATAAGAAGAGATTTTACTATCAGTATTTTTAACTAAATTTAGCTTATCAAATTTATCTATTGTTTCAAACTCAGTGAAATTAATCTTTGAATTTTCTTTTTCTAAGTTTAAAATTATCTTATTTATTTCATGATATGATTGAGGTCCTACTACTGCATCAATATACTTTTCTTTTTTTAATAGTACATCACCTTCGGCTTGCGCAACACAACCAGTGATTAATATTATAGGTTTTTTTTTATTTCTAAATTGTTTTTTTATTCTACCAACTTCGTGGTAAACTTTATCAGTAGCTTTTTCTCTAATATGACACGTGTTAAGAATGTAGCAATCTGTCTCAACTATATTTTTTGTTAGATTGTAATTAATTTTTTTTGTGAAATCTGCAATACGATTACTATCGTATTCGTTCATTTGACAGCCTAATGTTTTGATAAATAATTTTTTTTGCAATTTATTTTTTTATTTTTGAACCGTATAATTCTAATTTATGATCGACTAATTTGTAGCCTAATTTATTAGCAATCTTTTTTTGCAACTCTTCAATTTCCTTGTCGACAAACTCAACAATTTCACCACTATTAATATCTATTAAATGATTATGATCATCGTTTATTTCGTATCTTGCCTTTCCTGTTTTAAAATCGTGTTTAATAAGTATACCAGCTTCTTCAAAAAGTTTTACGGTTCTATATACCGTGGCAATACTTATTTTGTTGTCTATTTCAGAAACTCTTTTGTGTAATTCATCTACGTCTGGATGATCTTTAGATCCATATTCTTCTTTTGACTCAGAGAGTATTTTTGCTATTATTTTTCTCTGGTCAGTTAATCTGACGCCTTTTTCCTTACATTTATCTTCAATTGTACTCATAAATATAGATTAACTTAAATATAATGGTTTAATCAAATTTTTTTCTAATAATTTTTTTTTAATTAAAATTTCAATGTTTTCAAGGCTAAAATGGGTTAAATCTGAATTTTTGAACCCAAACAATTTAACATTATGAGATATTTTTATTCCTTTGGCGATTGATAGTGCAATTCTTAATGATGAAAACCGCCCAGGCCCGTAATTAATTATAACCGAAAATGTGTTGTCAATTTTTGCTTTGTGCTTGTTAGTAAAATTTAATATTGTATTCACTAGCAGTTCATAATTACAAATTTTAGTTTGAAAATCATGAATAAAAAAATTATTATTTACCTTTAAACCAATTTTATCATTATCGCCTGTGCAACTAATTATTAAAAAATCTTTGATCATTTTTGGAATACTTATATTTGTATTATTAAATCATAACAAACTTTATTCTTCGTTGTCTAAAAATATCATTATCGATGATTATGGCATTATATCCATAATGTATCATAGATTTGAAGAAAATAAATATCCCTCTACTAACATAAGGCTAAGTGATTTTAAAAAACATATAGATATTATTAATGATCAAGATATTATTTTTATTAATCCTAAAAACTTTGAAAATGAGATACTAAATAAAGATAAAAGAAAAATTTTACTTACGATTGATGATGGTTATCTATCTTTTTATCAAAATGCATGGCCAATTCTTAAAGAAAAAAAAATACCATTTATTTTATTTGTTAGCACAAGGGAGGTAGGTAAAAATGGTTATATGGATTGGGAGCAGATAGAAGAAATTAGCAAAGAAGATTTTGTTGAAATTGGAAATCACAGTCATACTCATGAATATTTAGTTGATGAAAATATAGAAATAATAAAAGATGATATTATTACTTCTATTAAAATTTTTGAAAAAAATTTAGGTAAAAATTCTTTATTTTTTTCGTATCCTTTTGGAGAATATAGTTTAGAGTTTAAAAAACTAATTAAAACTCTAGGTTTTAAATATGCGTTCGGACAGCATTCTGGTGTAATAGATGAAACTAAAGATTTTTTTGAACTACCAAGATACCCGATAAATGAAAAATATGGAGAAATTGATAGATTTAAATCTTTAACTAAAACTCTACCTTTAAAATATAAAAGAATTTTACCAGAGGAAAAATATATTAAGGATAACAACAATCCACCAGATGTCACAATAGAATTCTACAAAAATATTAAAAATTTAAAATCATTAAATTGCTATTCAAACGAAGGTAATAAATGGCGCAATTCAGATATAAAATTTGAAGAAGATCATATTTTAAAAATAAATATAAGTGAAAAGTTTCTTGGCGAAAGAGGGCGAATTAATTGTTCCTTACAAGTTGGCAGCGGTTTTTGGCGATGGTTAGGAATTCAATTTGTAATTGGTGAAAATTAAAATTTACAAATTCAATTCATTTTTATTAACTGAATTTGCTAACCTTACTGGTTCAAAATCCATTAATCTATTTTGAACAATAATTTGCGCTAAAATCTTAGTATACTCACTTCCTGTTTCAGCATAATTTTCTAGTGTTTTAGTCAATGCCAGACCATTAATTTTTTTATTTTTGTCTCTTAAACTTTTTCGTTTCTCTCTAAATTTTTTGTAACTTTTATGAGTATTTAAGTTATTTTTATAGGCCTTAACAGAAGCTCTTAAAATTGGAAATCTTAATATTTTATGATTTTTATTTTTACTTTTTAACAATGGTTCAATACCTTTGCCACTCCAAGTCCACTGTCCAAATATTGCATTTCCTTCCAAAGCAAATCTGGATGTCCCCCAGCCACTTTCCTTAGCTGCCTGGGCTAACGCTATTGATACAGGAATTATGTCCATTCTTAATTTTAGTTCTTCTACACTTCCTTTTTTCACTTTGTACTCTAAAAATTTTTGTCTTAACCACTGTTTTTCATCATCGGAAGTTGCTTTTTTAGAATTTATATTTTTTAACTTAAACCTATCTTCTAAAATCTTTTCATTTTCAGCTACAATTAAAGGTAATACGATTTTTATGAATGTCTCTTTTTTTAATTGTACATTTTGAATTTCGTCTAAATCTTTTGGAAATTGAGTGAAATATATAGGTTTAACCTTTTTTTCAAATCTTACTGTTTTCAAATCATAATCTACATCTTCGAATAAGTTTAAAACTGTTGAAGTTTTTAAGTTTAAGTCGGGTAAAATTAGCTCTGTAACTTTTTCTTTCTTTTTTGTCTTAGGTTTAGGTTCTATCTTTTTTGTTTCCTTTTTAATTTCAGGTTTTATTTGTTTTTTTTCTTCCTTAACTTTTTGATCCTTCTGCTTTGACTCTTTTTTAACAATACGTATCTCGTTCGAATTATCTAAATTTTTAAAAGTTGTTACACCAGAAACTATGATTGTAATCGCGCCGGCCACAACAAAAAAAATAGCAACAACTTTACCCGTTTTACCTTTGTTAATTTGTTGGTCGTAAATACCATGAAATAAATTTGTAAGTACGTTTCCGCAAAAAGTATAAACTGTAGATCCTAATTTTGGAAAAATATTAAGAAATCCTAATCCAGCATATCCAATATTACGCCAAAGATTATAAAAAAAACTTGAAATTGATCTTGAACTATCTTCTTTTAAATAATTTATTTTACGTGAGACTTTATTAACTGATTTTGATGTGTCATCTTTTAATTCATCAATTAGCCTTGATGCTTTCGAAAGTGGTTTAGTTACATTTTCTTTAAAAAAACTAGTTTTAAAATCTTTTGGTATTACAATTTTATTTTTTCTGAGAATTAATTCTAATTGACCTGAAGTTAAACTTTTTCCTTTTTTTATGTAATCTTGTATTTCTTTAACACTATATATCTTAGCTAATTCAATTAATTGATCTCGGTATGTAAGTTTTTTTTTCATATCAATTTGCCTCTACTGAGTTTACTTCTTTTACATAGTGTTTTAAAAGATTTTGTACTCCTTGTTTTAATGTCATTAAAGAACTTGGACATCCAGAACAACTTCCTTGAAGTTCTACTTTAACTACACCTTTTTCAAAAGATTTAAATTTGATATCACCTCCGTCTTTAGCAACTGCTGGTCTAATCTTAGTGTCTAGAACTTCTACTATTTTTTTTATTGTTTCATCATCATTAACGTGATTATCTTTAATTTCCTTTTTTAAAATTGGATCTTTGTTGTTTTCAAAATAGTGATTTAAATGTGAAATAACCATCGGTTTCAACTCATCCCAAGAAATTTCATCATTTTTATTGACAGACAAAAAATTTTTAGAAAGCAAGACTAATTCTACTCCTTTAAAATTAAGTAGTTCTTTTACAAAAATATTAGTTATTTTTTTTATATCACGTTTCTGAAATTCCTCAGTTCCTGCAGACGAAATGATGTTTTCGGTTAAAAATTTAATTGAATTTGGGTTTGGCGTTGCTTCAGTTTGGATCATTTGAATAATTTTATATTATATCAATCCAACTATTTCACGTATATTCTTTATGTTCTCCTCAGCTATTATATTGGCTTTTTCGCTTCCTTTCTTAAGAATTTCAGTTAAATGCGCCTTATTGTCCATTAATTTTTTGATTTCTTTTCCTACAGGGCAAATTTCTTCGATTAAAATTTCAGAAAGTTTATTTTTGACGTGAGAATAATCTTTACCAGCCATTTCCTTTAGCACTTTTTCTAACTCAATTTCGGATATTTCTGAGTAAATATTTAACAAATTTAAAGCCTCAGGTTTTTTCTCTAGAAGTTTTGGATCGCCTGGAACTGGGTCTGAGTCAGATTTTGCTTTCTTGATCTTTTTTATAATTTCATCTGCTGTGTCTTTTAGATTTATTCTAGAATAATCAGACTCTTCCGACTTGCTCATCTTTTTTGTACCATCTCTTAAGCTCATAACTCGAGAAATCTTTTTTGATATTAGAGGTTCTGGTAAAGGAAAGAAGTCTTTACAATTAAAATCATTATTAAACTTTTGTGCAATATCCCTTGATAATTCCAAATGTTGTTTTTGATCAGCCCCAACCGGCACATGAGTAGCTTTGTAAAGCAAAATGTCTGCAGCCATTAAATTAGGGTAAATGTAAAGCCCGACACTAGCTTTTTCTTTATCGCTACCAGCCTTATCTTTAAATTGCGTCATTCTATTAAGCCAGCCAATCCTAGCAATACAATTAAAAATCCACGCTAACTGAGAATGACCTGCTACAGAAGATTGATTAAATATTATACTTTTATTTGGATCTAATCCAGATGCTAAAAATCCTGCGGTAGTTTCTAAAATATTTTCATTTAATTCTTTTGGAACTTGATGTGTTGTAATTGCATGTAAATCTGCCACACAATAAATACAATCTGTATTTTTTTGTAATGATACAAAATTCTTAAAAGCACCCAAAAAGTTTCCTAAATGTAAATTACCAGTTGGTTGTACTCCCGAAAATACTAATTTTTTTTTGCGCATAAAATTTAATTTGTTTTAAAATTTTTTTTCTTTAATATTCCAGTTAAATAGCACGAAATCAAATAAATACATGCTGCAAAACCAATAATTAACAGTAAATAAATAGATTTATACTTGTATTCATAGTCGAGAAAATCCTTAAAATGTTCCAAAGTAAAAATCAAAATAACACTCATAATTAATGTATTTAAAATAATCTTAAATATATTAGTGAATAAATAATTCTTTATTAATAAGAAATTTCTTTGATTTAAAATAAATATATATATTACTACACCAATCCAAGTAGATATTGATGTTGCAATTGGAATAATAATAAAACCAACCTTGCTAAAAAAAGATACACTTAAAATTATATTTAAAATAACTATTAATGTAGAAATATAAAATGGAATTTTAGTATTATTTCTAGCAAAAAAGAAATTTGATAAAATCTTAATTAAAGCAAAAGCGGGTACTCCATAACCAAAATATTTTAGTGCAGAAGCCGTATTACTAATATTTTCTGTATTAAAAGAACCATATCCAAATAAAGCATTAATTATTTGTTCAGAAGCTATAATCAATCCTAAGCTTGCTGGTATAGATAACAATAAAGATAATTCTAAAGATTTATTTTGAATATTAGAAATTTTTTTAATATTTTTTTGTTTAAAAGCTTTCGATAAAACCGGCAGAGAAACAGTTCCAACAGCTATCCCCGCTAAAGCTAAATTAATCTGATATACTCGGTCAGCGTAATAAAGATATGAAACTGCACTCATTTCAAAAGAGGCAATTATTGTACCTATTAGAATATTAATTTGTGTAACACCTGACGATAAAATACTAGGCAAAAGCTTTTTAAAAAAAAACTTAACTTTACTATTTATCTTATTCTTCAACTCAAATGATGGTCTAAAATAATTTTTTGAGAAAAAATACAAAAAAATTAACTGTATAACACCACTCAGAGTTACACCATATGATAATTGTTTAGCAAAATTTAATTTATAGAAAAATGAAATTAATAAACTTAAAATCAGAATTAAATTTAATATTATCGGAGCAGCAGCCGCTGCTGCAAATTTATTATTAGAATTTAGTATCCCTGAAAAAAAGGATGAAAGACTGACAAAAATTAAAAAAGGAAAGGTTATTCTAGTAAATTCAACAGCTAAATTAAATTTATCAGTGCTATCTGCAAATCCAGGAGCTATTAAGTAAATTACGTAGGGAGTAAAAATTTCTACTACTAAAATTATTGCTAAAAGTATAATAGTTAATAGATTAAAAACTTCGTTCGCAAACTTTTTTCCTGAATCTTGGCTTCTATTTTTAGCTGAAATATAACTTGGAATAAATGCAGCATTGAAAGTTCCTTCAGAAAATAATCGTCTAAAAGTATTAGGTAGTCTGAAAGCTACAAAAAATGCATCAGCATAAATTGAAGCACCTAAAAATATTGCAATTAATATGTCTCTGAGATAACCTAATGTTCTACTTATTAAAGTATATAAACTAAAAATGTATGTTGATGATAACAGGTTCATATCAGTTCTAAATTAAGCCACAAATAATTATTAATAATGCAACATAAACATTTATATTACATACTCATTATTTAAATGCCAAAAAAATCTAAGATAGATCATTATTCTGACAAAGAAGCTCTTGATTTTCATATAAAAGGTAAGTCGGGCAAAATTGAGATCAATTCCTCAAAACCTTTGACTACTAAAAGAGATTTATCACTCGCTTATTCTCCAGGTGTAGCAGCACCTGTAAAGGAAATAGCCAAAAACCCAGATCTTGCTTATGATTATACTAGTAAGGGTAACTTAGTTGCAGTTATAAGTAATGGTTCAGCGATTTTAGGCTTGGGAAATCTGGGCTCTTTAGCTTCTAAACCAGTTATGGAGGGAAAATCCGTTCTTTTTAAAAGATTTGCAGATATAGACTCTATTGATATTGAAGTGGATAGTAACGACACAAACTCTATTATTGAAACAATTAAAAATATTGGTGGAACTTTTGGAGGTATAAATCTTGAAGATATAGCCGCGCCAGATTGTTTTGTTATTGAACAAAAACTTAAGGAAGTTCTCGATATACCAATTTTTCATGATGATCAACATGGGACTGCTATAATTACATTAGCTGCTTTGATTAATGCTTTAGATGTTTCTAATAAAAAAATTGAAAATGTGAAAGTTGTAATTAATGGAGCGGGCGCTTCAGCGCAAGCATGTACAAATCTTTTTAAAAGTTCAGGTGTCAAAAATAAAAATATAATAATGTGTGATAGTAAAGGTGTAATTTATAAAGGGAGAAAAAATATTGATCAATTTAAGTCAGTTTTTGCAGCTGATACTAAATTAAGAACATTAGAGGAAGCAATGAAAGATGCTGATGTTTTCTTGGGATTATCCGCTAAGGATGCTGTTTCTCAAAAAATGATAAAGTCTATGGCTAAAAATCCAATAATATTTGCGTGTGCAAATCCAGATCCTGAAATAAAACCTGAAAAAATAAACGAGGTCAGATCAGACGCTATAATAGCAACAGGTAGATCTGATTACCCAAATCAAGTAAATAATTTAATCGGGTTTCCATATATTTTTAGAGGTGCGCTAGATGTTAGGGCTAGAGAAATAAATGAACAAATGAAAGTTGCCGCTGCAAAAGCAATAGCACTTTTAGCCAGAGATGATGTTCCTGATGAAGTCGTTTCAGCTTACGGAGGGGACAGACCAAAGTATGGAAAGAATTACATAATTCCATCAACATTTGATCCAAGATTAATAAGTGTTATTCCTTCTGCAGTAGCTAAAGCTGCTATTGATAGTGGTGTTGCTAGAAAAAAAATAGAAGACTTTGAAGCTTATAAAGATCAATTATCTAATAGACTTGACCCATCTATGTCCTTAATGCAAGGAATTAATGCAAAAGTAAGAAAGCACCCTAAAAGAGTAATTTTTGCTGAAGGTGAGGATGAGAATATGTTAAAGGCAGCAATTGAGTTTGGAAAGAATAAGCTTGGAACTCCTATATTAATTGGAACAGAAAAGAGAATTAAAGAACAACTAAAAAAAATTGGATTAGATGAAAACCATAAGATTGAAATTGTTAATTCAACAGACAAGATTAAAAGAGAAAAATACGTTAAACATTTATATAAGAGATTACAAAGAGAAGGTCAGCTAGAACGTGATGTTGATAGATTAGTCAGAAATGATCGTATAGCCTGGGGATCTTCAATGATTGCATGCAATGATGCTGATGCAATGGTTACTGGAAATATTAGACACTACGCAGCTTCAATAGATAAACTTAAAAAAGTCGTAGACCCTCGAAAAGGAGAGGAAATTTTTGGAATGACAATGATTAACTCTAAAGGGAAAACAATTTTAGTTGCAGATACTAATGTGGAAGATTTTCCTTCAGCAAAAAGATTGGTGAACGTTTCTAAATCTTGCGTACGTGTAGCTAGACTTTTTGGATTTGATCCTAAGGTTGCTTTTCTTTCACACTCAACATTTGGTAATCCAGTGTCTAAAAATACTAAACATGTTCGAGATGCAATAAATTTACTTAAACAAGAAAAAGTTGATTTTGATTTTGACGGTGAAATGCAACCAGATGTTGCTTTAAATCCAATTTATCAAGAAACATATCCTTTTTCTAAAATAGTTGGTAAAGCAAATATATTAATTATGCCAGCACTTCATAGTGCAGCAATTTCTACAAAGCTTATGAAAGTTTATGGAGGTGCAAAACTTATTGGTCCTCTGTTAATTGGACTAGGTTTACCTATTGAAGTCGCGCCGTTAAGATCCAGTACTTCTGATATTTTGAACTTGGCATCTGTAGCAGCATACTCAGCACATGTAATTGATTATAAAAGTTAGAGTTTATTTCTACTAAGATCAGATGTTAAATATATTGATGGAATAACTGTTTTAACGTCATATATTTTATTTGCTTCATTAATTACCTCTTTCTTTTCATCTTCATCCATAGCTATACCAAAAATATATATATTTTGATTAATTGTTTCTAAAGTATAATTTCTCGACTTAGTCTTTTTATTAAATATTAAAGCAGATCTTAATTGACTAGTAATTAGAATATCTTTCGCAGTACTTTTAAAATTACTTTGACCTTTTATACTAATAGCATTTTTGACTGATCTAACTCCCTTTGTTTCCCACGCCATTTTGGTAATCTTTATTTTTTCTTCAGGCTGATCAACTTTACCTGAAAGGAAAATTCTTCCATCTATTACTTCAGACTGTATTGATAAAAAATATTTTTTATCTGTTAGTGCTAATCTAGCTGATAAATTTTTTTGCATGATTGTGTCATCGATTTGCATACCAATAGTTCTTGGATCAAAAGTAATATCAACTCCTGTACCAAATTTACTTATTGAGGTGCAAGAAAGTATAAGAAATAATAATGATAATACAAATGCTTTTTTTAACTTTTTAATTTCAAACATATTTGGTAAATCCGTTTTTTGCTAACTTTTTCAGTTTCAAATAATAATTCAACAACATCTTTTAAACTATACTTTTTTAAATATTTTTTAGCTTTTTTCATAATTTTTTCTTCATCAATATTTTTTTCTTTTTTAATATTTTTTTCTGATATTACAACAGTTAACTCTCCTTTAACTTTATTTTTAAACATTGTTATATTATCAATATTTTCTCTATAAAGAGACTCATGTAATTTTGTTAATTCTCGTGCAATCAATATTTTTCTACCTGAATAAAACTTTTTAAACTTTTTTAAATAAAAATTAATCTTAATAGCTGGTATAAAAAAAATTTGAGAAAAACTATAAAAACTTAAATTTGATAAAACCTTATCATTTTCGTTTTCAGTTTTAGGTAAAAATCCATAAAATAAGAACTGATCTTTAAATCCTGAAACACTCATTGATGCTGTAATAGATGATACTCCTGGAATTGGAACTACTTTAATTTTTTTTTCTATACACTTTAAAATTAACAGACGACCAGGATCAGAAAGTGCTGGGGTCCCTGCATCCGATATTAGGGACAAAATTTTGCCTTCATTTAAATATTTTATAAGTTTATCAAGTTCTTTTTTTTCATTAAACTTGTGATAAGAAATTAATTTTTTATTTATTTTGAGATAATTTAATAACTTTAAGGAATGTCTAGTGTCCTCACATAATATTATATCTGATTTTTTTAATATCTGTATAGCTCTTAGCGTAATATCATCTAGATTTCCAATAGGAGTTGAAACAATATATAAACAGGAAGGATGTGAATTCATATTATGAAAAAAATAAACATATTAATTATAACTTATATATTAGTTTTTTTTAATTCTAATCTGCAGAGCAACGAGGATAACAAAATTTTAAAAATTGGCTTATTAGCACCACTAAGTGGAGAATATAAAGAATTAGGAGATTCTTTGCTTTATTCGTTGCAGTTAGCTTTAAATGAAATTGATGATAAAAAAGTTTTTATCATACCAAGAGATTCTGGGTTTGATGATAAAGAAAAATTAAATAGAGCTATAAAAGAAATTAGGTCACTTGGTGCAAAAATTATAATTGGACCAATAGATTATAATGATTTTGAAGAAGTAAAAAAATTTAATGATATGATCTTTATTTCTTTGTCAAATATCAGTCCTGAATTTCAAAACAATATAATAAGTATTGGTGTTAGTTTAGAATCTCAGATGTTTTCATTAATGGAATTTCTTAAAAAAATGAAAAAAAAAAGAACTGTTATTCTTATTCCCAAAAACAATTATGCTCAATTTGTCGAGAAAAAAATATCACAGTTAGATTTAAAGAATTATAAAATTTTTAAGTTTGATCCGGACCCAAAAATTTTAACTGGAGAAATTGAAAAATTAACTAACTACTCACAAAGAAAAAGAAATCTTGAATTAAGAAAAAAAATGTTTGAAGATAAAGATGATGAACAATCTAAGCGTCAACTTGAAAGGTTAGAACAAAAATATACTTTAGGTGATGTAAATTTTGACTCGGTAATTATAATAGATTTTGGAAATAGTTTAAAAAGTGTTTTAACATCACTCGTTTTCACAGATGTTGATCAAGAAAAAGTTTTATTTACAACGGTCAATCAATGGTTTGATGAAAGCATATTTTATGAAAATACCGTTAAGAGATTGTTCTATCCTTCAGTAGATTATAAAGAGTTCAAAAAATATAAAGATAATTATTTTAAAACATTTCAAAATAACCCTAATGAAATTACTATCTTAGCTTATGACGCATTAGGTCTAATTTATTATGCTTGGAAGAAAAATGGTAAAATAGAATCCGTAAATGACTTTTCCTTCAAAAATAAAATAAAAGGTAAAATTGGTACCTTTAGTTTTAAAAATAAAGTCACTATTCAAGATTTAAGTATATACAAAGTTGAAAATAAAAAATTTAAAAAGTTTTAATTTTTTTTTTTAATTTTTTAAACGCAATATATCGATGGTCAATTTTCATTTTTTCTCTTTTATTCATTTGACCAAAGGTGACAGAATTTGAATTTGGAATGAAAATTGGATCATATCCAAAACCTTTTTTACCTTGGATGCTATGAGCGATTTTACCATTAATTTTTCCTGTTACTGTTATAGTTTTTTTGCTTTTAGAAATATAAGATAGACTGCAAACAAATGTAGCTTTTCTATTCTTTTTGTTTTTCATACGCTTAAGGATTTTTTTCATTGCATTATAAAAACTTCCATATTTCTTCGCATATCTTGCTGAATAAATTCCAGGTTTTTCATTTAAAGACTTAATGCATAAACCTGAGTCATCCGAAATAACGGGTAAATTTGAATAATTAAAAAAATATTTAGCTTTAATTTTTGCATTTTCAGCAAAAGTTTTTCCTGTTTCTTTAGGACTTTTAATTTTAAGTTTTTTAGGTGAAATTTTTTTCACTTTTTTTGATAAAAGTTGACTAATTTCTCTAAATTTTCCGCCATTATGTGTGCCAATTAATATTTTTTTCATGATCACTAGTAATTTAGATTTTAAACACTATATAGCAAGTATTATGAGCGCGGATAGTCAAAAAAAGCCACAGAATAGCGAAACAGAAAAAGAAGATCTTAAGAGTGAGAAGTCTAACGAAAATGAAAAATCATTAGACGAAAAACTCAAAGAAAGTGAAGATAAATTATTGAGATCTTTAGCTGAGATAGAAAATCAGAGACGAAGATTTGAAAAGGAAATAAAAGATGCTTTTGAATTTGGTTCATATAATTTTGCAAAAGAGAGCTTGGCTATTCTCGATAACTTGCACAGGGCTAAGGAGGCAATTAAAAACGATGAAATTCTTAAATCTAACAAAGACTTAGATAGATTTACCGAAAACATTATAATAATAGAGAAAGATATTACTTCAATATTTGAAAAAAATAGAATTAAAAAAATTAATACTGAAAAGCAAAAATTTGATCCAAATTTACACCAAGCGATGTCAGAGATTGAAAATGTCAATGTAGAACCAGGTGTAATTTTACAAGAGGTTCAAGCAGGATACATGTTAGGCGACAGACTTCTCAGGCCGGCTTTGGTAAGTGTAGCAAAGAGCAAAAAGGGTGAAAATGAGGAAAAAAAATGAAAAAATATATTAATTGGTCTTGTAGGGAGGAAAAAAACACCCATATAAATTAGGTAAATTAAAAGGAATAAATATGAGCAAGGTAATAGGAATAGATTTAGGTACGACAAACTCATGTGTAGCTATAATGGATGGCTCACAAGCAAAAGTTTTAGAAAACGTAGAGGGTGCTAGAACAACACCTTCTGTTGTAGCATTTTTAGAAAAAGAGGAAAAATTAGTTGGACAACCAGCGAAGAGGCAAGCTGTAACCAATGCAGGTGATACAATATTTGCTGTAAAAAGATTAATAGGAAGAAAATTTGATGGTCCTTCCGTGCAAAAAGACATTTCAAAAGTTCCTTACAAAATTATAAAGTCAGAAAACGGTGATGCCTGGGTAGAGGGCAAGGGTAAAAAATTTTCACCTTCTCAAATTTCAGCATTTGTTTTACAAAAAATGAAAGAGACTGCTGAAAAGTATTTAGGTCAATCTGTAACAAAAGCAGTGATAACTGTTCCAGCTTATTTTAATGACTCCCAAAGGCAAGCAACTAAAGATGCAGGAAAAATTGCCGGCTTAGAGGTTTTAAGAATTATAAACGAACCAACTGCTGCTTCACTCGCATATGGCTTAGATAAGAAGGGTGGACAAAAAATAGCAGTTTATGACTTAGGTGGAGGAACTTTTGATATTTCAATATTAGAAATTGGTGATGGAGTGTTTGAGGTAAAATCAACAAATGGTGATACTTTTCTAGGTGGTGAAGATTTTGACGATGCTATAGTTGAATATTTAGCTTCTGAATTTAAAAAAGATAATGGAATCGACTTAAAATCAGATAAGCTAGCTTTGCAAAGATTAAAAGAGGCTGCCGAAAAAGCAAAAATTGAACTTTCTTCAGCAGCACAAACTGAAATTAATTTACCATTTATAACTGCAGATAAATCAGGTCCAAAACATTTAAACCTTAAATTTACAAGAGCAAAACTAGAAGCACTGGTTCAGTCCTTAGTAGATAGAACTTTAGAGCCATGTAAAACTGCATTGAAAGATTCTGGTTTTTCAGCTGCAGAAATTAATGAAGTAGTTTTAGTTGGTGGTATGACTAGAATGCCTAAGATTATCGAAACAGTAAAAAACTTCTTTGGTAAAGAACCAAACAAAAGTGTAAATCCTGACGAAGTTGTAGCTATGGGGGCAGCAATTCAAGGTGGCGTGTTGCAGGGAGATGTAAAAGATGTTTTACTTTTAGATGTTACTCCTTTATCTCTAGGTATTGAAACACTTGGAGGTGTTTCAACTAAATTAATAGAAAAAAATACAACTATACCTACAAAAAAGAGCCAAGTTTTTTCAACCGCAGAAGATAATCAGCCAGCTGTATCAATAAGAGTGTTGCAAGGCGAAAGGGAAATGGCTGCTGATAATAAAATTTTAGGTAACTTTGAGCTTGTTGGTATCGCACCAGCACCAAGAGGAACGCCGCAAATTGAAGTGACCTTTGATATTGACGCAAATGGTATTGTTAACGTATCTGCTAAAGATAAAGGTACAGGCAAAGAACATAAAATTCAAATACAGGCCTCTGGAGGATTATCTGAAGAAGAAATACAAAAAATGGTTAAAGACGCCGAGGCTAATAAAGAAGCTGATAAGAAAAAGAGAGAAACTGTTGATGCTAGAAACCAGGCTGATAGTTTAGTTTTCTCTACAGAAAAAAGCTTGAAAGAACATGGCGATAAAGTTTCTGCTGAAGAAAAAACAGCTATAGAAACTGGAATTAAAGATCTTAAAAAATCTCTCGAAGGCACCGACATCGAAGATATAAAGAAAAAAACTCAAAGTTTAATCCAAGCCTCTATGAAACTTGGTGAAGCAGTATATAAAAGTCAGCAAAAACCTGACGCCAAATCTCAAGATAAGGGGGAAGGCAAACCTAACGATAAAGATAACGTTGTTGATGCAGATTTCGAAGATGTAAAAGAGAAGACAGAAGAAGATAAAGAAAAAAGCGCCTAAGATAAATTAAAGGAGACGTCCTGTGGCTAAAAGAGATTATTATGATGTCTTAGGTGTAACCAAGTCAGCATCTAAAGAAGAAATTAAAAAATCATATCGAAAATTAGCACTAAAATATCATCCAGATAAAACAAAAGGCGATAAGTCTTCTGAAGAGAAATTTAAAGAAGCCAGCGAAGCTTACCACATACTCTCTGATGATAAAAGAAAGGCTAATTATGATCAATTTGGTCATGCAGCTTTCGAGGGTTCCGGCGGCGGTCAGGGTTTTGGTGGTTTTGATACTTCTTCTTTCTCAGATATTTTCGAAGATTTTTTTGGTGATTTTGGCGGAGGAGGTTCCTCAAGAAGATCGAGTAATAGAGGTAATGACTTAAGATATGACGTTAATATATCTTTAGAAGAAGCTTATAAAGGATTAGAAAAAAACGTTAAATATTCTACATATAAGAAATGTTCATCATGTTCTGGAAGTGGAGCGGCAAAAGGTTCTATGCCTGTCAAATGTAATTATTGTTCTGGAAGAGGTAAAGTGAGAACTAATCAAGGTTTTTTTACAATTCAACAAACTTGCCCTCAATGCAGTGGTTATGGAGAAACGATTGGAGATCCTTGTAAAAATTGTTCTGGGAGCGGCAAGACTCAAAGTAATGAAAATGTAACAGTCAAAATTCCAAAAGGTGTTGATGATGGTACAAGAATAAGACTTTCTGGAAAAGGTGAAGCGGGTACAAAGGGTGGTACTAATGGAGATTTATATTTATTTATATCAGTTGACAACCATAGTATTTTTAAAAGATCTGATGAAAATTTATATTATGAACTTCCAATTACTTTTTCTGATGCTTCTTTAGGTACAACTGTAGAAGTTCCATCAATTGATGGTGGAAAATCAAAGATTAAGATTCCTCCAGGGACGCAACATGGTAAACAATTTAGATTGAAAGGTAAGGGAATGCCAGTTTTGAGAAGAAGTCTACTGGGTGATTTGTATATTAGGGTAGTTACTCAAGTTCCAACATCTTTATCGAAAAGACAAAAGGAAATACTTGAGGAATTTAATGATATAGAACGCAATAAACCGGACCCGGTAATTAAAAGTTTCTTCGAAAAAGCAAAAAAATTTTGGAAAGGTTCGTAATATAGATGGAAACTGATCAAATTATGTCTGCAGTGTTTCTAATTGCAGTATTAGCTTTGGTCTTGCCTGGATTTCTATCTACAAATAATAAACTAAAACAATTTATGAAAAATATTTTTATTTGGGCTATTATTGTTGTTGTTATTATTGTAATTATTTATTTAATCTAAATGAGTAAAATTAATTTAGCTATAACAGGATGCATGGGGAGAATGGGTCAGCAATTGATAAAATCCTCAAAAAAATACAGAGATTTTAAATTAGTTTCTTTAACTGAGAGTAGAGAAGTTAATAGAAAAATTCATGGAATTAAACCTGTTTTAAATAATGTAGACGCATTTAAGAAAGCAAATGTAATAATTGATTTTACTATTCCAAAATGCACCTTTGAAGTTTTAAAAATTGCTGCAAAACAAAAAAAAAGAGTTGTAATAGGTACAACAGGTTTTTCAAAAAAAGAGGAGAATTTAATAAAGATATACTCAAAAAAAATTCCAATTCTTAAAGCTGGAAATATGAGTTTAGGAGTAAATTTGTTGATGTATTTAACTGAAATAGCATCTAAATCTTTAGGTAAAAATTTTCTAAGTAAAGTTTATGAAGTCCATCACAAATTTAAAAAAGATTATCCCTCGGGTACAGCACTGATGCTTGGAAAAGGTATAGCTATAGGTAAAAATAAAAATTTTTATGATCTAATTGGTAAAAAATATCTTAATAAAAAGAATTTTCCATATAGTGAGAAAATTAACTTTAATTCTATTAGAAAAGGTCAAGTAATTGGTCAACATGAGGTTAGGTTTTCAAGTGGAAAAGAAATTGTGACCTTAAATCACGAATCATTTGATAGAGCTCTTTACTCTGAAGGAGCGCTAGCTGCAGCAAAATGGTTAATGAAAAAAAAGCCGGGTCTTTATTCAATGCGAAATCTTTTAAATTTTTAGTGGATACTAAGGAAAAATCTAAGATTATTCTAAGGATCTTAAATAAAACTTATCCTAAAGTTATAATTCCTTTAAATTATAAAAATAAATTTACTCTTTTAATATCAGTTTTACTTTCAGCTCAGTGCACTGACGTTAATGTAAATAATGTGACTAAAAACATTTATCCTAAATACAATCGTCCACATCATTTTCTAAAATTAGGAAGAAAAAAAATTGAAAAATTAATAAAAAGGATTGGTATTTTTAGAGTTAAAGCCAAAAGTATTTTTTATTTATCAAAAATTTTAGTTGAAAAATATAATGGTAAAGTACCAAATACTTATGCTGAATTAGAACAATTACCAGGAGTTGGCCACAAAACAGCTAGTGTAGTTATGTCCCAAGGTTTTGGATTCCCTGCTTTCCCAGTTGATACACATATTCATAGACTAGCTCAAAGGTGGGGCCTTACTAACGGCAAAAACGTTGTACAAACAGAAAAAGACCTTAAAAATATTTTTCCTAAAAAGCAGTGGAATAAACTTCATCTTCAAATAATTTGGTATGGACGAGAATATTGTAAAGCAAGAGAATGTTATGGAATTACTTGTAAAATATGTAAAAGCTGTTATCCAAACAGAAAAAAACCAATAAAAACAAAGAAGGCATAATCAAAAATGAAAATCATAGGTATAGGAAACGCTATAGTAGACGTTATTTGTAAAGTTGAAGAAACTTTTTTAAAAGAAAATAATTTAACAAAAAGCACGATGAAACTTGTAGATGAAAAGGAATTTAAAAAATTACTTTTAAATTTAAAAATTGAGGAAACTGTTTCTGGAGGTTCTGTTGCAAACTCAATTGTTGGTCTGTCTCAACTAGGAAATGAAGTAGGATTTATAGGAAAAGTAAGTGATGATGAGCTTGGCGCAAAGTATGAAGAAGGATTAAAAAAAGAAAATGTTAAATACTTTTACTCAAAAAAAAGAGAGGCAACTCCTACTGGAACATGTTTAATTTTAATAACACCTGACACTGAAAGGACGATGGTAACTTTTCTTGGTACAGCAGGTAAAATTAATGAAAATGATATCGATATTGAAGCGATAAAGAAAAGTGAGATATTATTTTTAGAAGGTTACTTGTGGGATGAAGGAGAACCAAGAAAGGCTTTCGATAAAGCAATTCAGTGCTCAAAAAAGGTATCTATGTCCTTATCGGATTTATTTTGTGTAGAGAGACATAAGCCTCATTTTTTAGAATTAGTTAAGAATAAATTAGATATAACTTTTGCAAATGAACAAGAGATAATGTCGTTAATAGACGCAAAATCTTTTGATGAAGTTATAAATTTTTCAAAATCTTTAAATAAAATTATTGTCTTAACTAGAGGTGAAAAAGGTGCCGTAGGAATTAATGGAAATGATGTTGTTGAATGTGGTGTTAAACAAGGTCTAAAAATTATTGATCTAACCGGAGCGGGAGATCTATTTGCAGGCGGGTTTCTTCACGGTCATGTGAATAATATGTCTTTAAAGGAAAGTTTAGACAAAGGAACTGAAATGTCCTCTAAAATTATTCAAAAAATTGGTGCTAGGTTATAAAGCGATCGAATAATTCTAGTATTAAAATAAATATTTATTTTTTTTTTCTTTTAAATGAACCTTTTCCTTTTTTAGGTTTAATAACTCTTTTTCGATATTTTTTTGAAAAAAGGTCTAACGCGATTTTGTTTCTTTTTTTCATAATAAATAGGTATTATCTTTACTTATAATGAAACTATCATCTGTAAACTTTAATTTAATTTTTTTTCTAAGTCTATAAATGTGGGTTTCAACAGTGTGGGTGTCTGCTTCAGACGAATATTTCCACACTTCTTCAAGAATCTGTTTTTTACTGATAGGCTTTGAACTTGATAGAAATAATTCTATTAATTGAACCTCTTTTTCGGTTAATGAAATAAAAACTTTTAATTTACTTAATTTTTTTTCATTTTTATCAAGGGTATAACTTTTAACTTTTATTTTTGAATTTTTAGAAAAATCTTTTTTAATTACAGCGTTCTCGATACTCTGATTTATTTCACTTACCTTTAAAGGAATAGATATTATTTCAGGAAAAATTTCATTAAATTCGTTTCTGTTATTTGAAATAAAAACTTTTGGTATATTATTTTTTTTAAGTATCTCTCTTTTTTTCAATTTATTTATCTTAAAATAATCTTCATGTACCAACAAAACATCATAGATACCTAAAATTTTTACATCTAATTCATTGTTGATTGTTGTTAATTTAAAATTGAAAAAATCTTTAAGTTCTTCTAGTGAAGTGTTAAAATTAGTTGAACCAAATGCTAAAACATTTTTCATATGCATATATATATCAAAAATAACAGACTTTTAATTAATGAATATAAAGTAAAATGTGCTCTTGGTAAAAGAGGTATTGGAAACAAGAAGAAAGAAGGTGATTTTATCACTCCAAAAGGCATGTACAAAATAAAGACTATTTTTTACAGGAAAGACCGAGTTCCACATCTAAATAGCAAAATAATTAAAAAACCTATAACTAAAAATATGGGTTGGTGCGATGATCCTAAATCAAAAAAATATAATAAAGTTATAAGGTTTCCTTTCAGTTTTAGCGCAGAAAAACTTTATAGACGAGATAATATTTACGACATTATATTAGTTTTGAATTTTAATCTTAATCCAATTGTAAAAAATAAGGGTAGTGCAATATTTATACATGTTGCTAAAAGAAATTATAAAAAGACAAAGGGATGTATTGCAATCAGCAAAAAAAGTTTAAAAAAAATAACAAAGTTAATTAATCATAAAACAATTGTTTATATTAATTAGGATCTACTTCCAAATATTGAACTTCCTATTCTTAAATAAGTAGCTTTAAATTTTAAAGCTTTTAAATAATCTGCAGACATTCCCATGCTTAATTCTTTTAATCCTAATGAATAATTTAGTTCAGATAAAATTTTAAAATATTTTTCAGTATTGCTATCATTAGGTGGAATTGTCATTAGACCTAATATATTCATATTTTTTTCTTTTACACAATAATCGTAAAAAGCATCTACTTCATTTAAAGGAATTCCAGATTTTTGTTTTTCTTGTCCAATATTTACTTGGATAAAATATTTTACATTTTTTTTTATTTCTTTTTGGAACTTGGACAAATTATCAGCTAGCTTCTGATTATCAACAGAATGAATATAATCAAAAATTTCTATAGCCTTTTTGGCTTTATTGCTCTGCAGTTTTCCAATCATATGAAGATTCACACTTTTATTTTTCATTTTAAACTTTGACCATTTTGCATCAGCTTCTTGAACCTTATTTTCACCAAAATGTATATGTCCGTAATTAATTAATGGCATTATATGTTCAAGGGAAAATGTTTTACTAACTGCTACTATTTTAATTAAGTCTATATTAGTATTAGCAGATATATTAGATTTTATTTTATTAAATCTTTCAACTATTATGTTCATATGTTTGCCATTAAAAATAAATATTTTTTGATTATAGAAAGTACAAAAGATATCGATTTAAAAAATATTAAACTTATTAATAGATATATAATCATTTATAGAAATTCAAATCAAAGCGAAGACATTATTACATTAACTAAGTTTAGGAAACATTGTAAATCAAAAAAGATAGCTTTTTTTGTTTCTAATAACGAAAAATTGGCATCAACTTTAAAGGCCGATGGTTTATATATATCTGCTCATAATTCAGATCTAAGATTAACCAAATTTAAAAGGTCTAATTTAAAATTAATTGGATCTGCTCATAATTTAAGAGAATTAAACATAAAACTTTTACAAGGGTGTAAATCAATTATTTTGTCTAGATTATTCAAAGTTTCCAACTCTTTGAAACCTGGATTTCTCGGTGTAATAAAATTTAATTTATTTTGTTTAGATAAAAAAATAGATTTAGTTCCTTTAGGTGGAATAAATATAGATAATTTACAGAAATTAAAGATGGTAAGATCCAACTCTTTAGCAGTTTTCTCAGAAGTAAAAAAAAAGCCGGCTAAATTATTTAACCGGCTTTTTTAAAATATTTAATAACTAGTACTTAATTAAAAGTCCATAGCTATTGTAAATATGTGAGCTTTCTCATCTCTACCATTAGTGTAATCTGAGTTAGCTGTTTCAACTACATGGTAACCTAAAGTAGCGCCACCAAAAATGTATGCAACTTGCATTACATCGATGTCTGACTCAATTTTAGATTTTGTATTTGAAGAAGCTGTATCAGCGATCGCATTGTTCGTCGTCTGCTCAGATTTTTCATTATTGTAAGATACGCTTAATGCATCATTTACAGCAAACTCAATACCGTACGCTGTATTTTCATACATCGTTGCAGCAGTGTTTTTAGCTGTTAATGGTGGTGCATAGTAACCTTTATTGTAACCAATTTTAAAGTTACCCATTGCGTATTTAGCGTAGTAGTTACCAGATTCAAACTCTTGTGTAGCAGCGTTACTTCCACTTGTGTTGAAGTAATCAGCACCAATGCCTAATCCATCAATTGGAGAAGCTGATACAGTTATGTGTGTAGCATCTCTACCAGCTGATGTAGCTGATTGTGCAGGCTCTGCACCTGAGTTTTTAAAGCTGTTACCTTGACCATCTGCTAAGTTTGGTGCGAAACCAATTTTAGCTGTTGCGCCAAATGGTAATAGATCTGCTGGTAAGTGATATTGTAAGTTTGGATAGTTTGATACATCTCCACCGTAGTTTATCGTCATGTTTCCACCGTAGTCAGTACCTACTCCTAAAGCTCCAATTCCGTAACCAAGCTCTTGTGATAATCCACCTTCTGAATCGAAGAAACCAATCGTACCCATGTCACCCATACCAATTACTAGTTGAGAGTCATCGTTCGTTGCAGCTCCGCCGTCAGCTGGATCTAGTTCAGTGCTGTAACTCCATGTGAAACCATTGTCCATTTCACCAGATGCTGTGAAGTTTAATTCGTTACCAACACCAACTGCTCTACCTGTAGAATCGTCAGTACCACCCATTTTAAATGATGCTTTTGCAGCGCCTGAAACTGAAAGTTCACCCGCTGTAGCAGCAAAAGAAATAGATAGTGCAGAAACAGCTACAAGTAATATTTTTGTTATATGTTTCATTATTTTCCTTTTGTTAATTATTAATTAATAATAATGGCGTATTTCTATCAAAAAACCTTTCTTCATGGTCTTTTATATTGAAATACAGAGGTTTTTTACGTTAACTGTGATAATATTACAACACTATAAATAGGTAAAAAAGCTATATAAACATTGAATATTTGATATTTGCATAACTAAACAGTCAGAAAAGTAACTATATGAATAAGCATACAATTAAAAATCTATGTAAGTTAACAATTACCCTTTTTTTACTAATATTTATATCTGGTTGTGGATACGAAAAAGTTGACCAACGTAACCGACCTGATGGAGCTAAAGCAAAGGCAAGAAAAAATATAGAAGAAGGCAGAGGCGTTGGGCTAGGTAAATTGGGAAGAGGTTTAGGCAGAACTTCTTATGAATTTAGCACTTCTAATCCAATGTGGAGAGCTTCCTTGGAAACATTAGATTTTCTTCCACTAACTACTGTAGATTACTCGGGTGGAATTATCATTACTGATTGGTACTCAGATAATAGTTCAAACAATGACTCAATTAAAATTTCAGTAAGATTTTTAGCAAATGAGGTTAGAAGTGAAAGTTTAAAAGTAATAGTGCACCAAAAAACGTGCACCCAAAATTTGAATTGTAAGGTTGCGCTATTAACCGACACAAAAATCAAAGAGGAACTTCACACCACTATACTTAGAAAAGCTGCTTTATTAGAAAAAGATTCTAAGAAAAAAAAGAAAAAGAAGTAAAATTTTAATGGAGAGAGTTAACTTTCAAGTAATTGAAAAAAAATGGCAAGATAAATTTAATTCTGCCAAACTACATAATAAAGACGGCAAAAAATTTTATTGTTTAGAAATGTTTCCTTATCCTTCAGGAAAAATTCATATGGGCCATGTTAGAAATTATACAATGGGGGATGTGATCGCTCGATATAAATTTTTAAATGGTTTTAATGTATTGCATCCAATGGGATGGGATTCATTCGGCCTCCCAGCAGAAAATGCTGCAAGACAAAATAATTTAAATCCAAAAAAATGGACTGAAGAAAATATCAAAACAATGAAAGAACAACTAAAAATGCTTGGACTTTCTATAGATTGGGATTTGGAAATATCCACCTGCGATAAAGACTATTACAAACATCAGCAGGAATTATTTATTGATTTTTACAATAGCGGATTAGTTTCAAGAAAAGAAACATATGTAAATTGGGATCCGATTGAAAAAACAGTTCTTGCAAATGAACAAGTTATAAATGGACGAGGTTGGAGATCGAACGCTGTTGTTGAAAGAAAAAAATTATCTCAATGGTTTTTTAATATAACAAATTTTTCTGATCAACTTTTAGAAGACTTGGATGGTTTAGAAGGGTGGCCTGATAAAGTGCGGCTAATGCAAAAAAATTGGATTGGCAAATCAATTGGTTGTGAATTAGATTTTAAAATTGAAGATATCAATAAAACTTTAAGAATATTCACGACTAGGCCAGATACAATTTTTGGAGCTAGTTTTATTGCCGTATCTGCTGATCATGATATCTGTAAAAATTTCAGCGAAAAATCTGATTTTAAGAAGTTTCAAAATGAATGTTCTAAAATTGGTACAACAGAAGAAGCTTTAGCTAACGCAGAAAAATTTGGATATGATACCAAGTTATTTGCCATTCATCCTTTTATAAAAAATAAGAAGATTCCTGTTTTCGTAGCAAATTTTGTTTTAATGGATTACGGTAATGGAGCTATCTTCGGTTGTCCCGCTCATGACCAAAGAGATTTTGATTTTGCCAAAAAATATAATATTCCGATAATTAGAGTTGTTTCTGATAAAGAAAACTCTGTACCAGGAGATAAAATGAAAGAAGCATTTACTGGTAATGGTAAAATTATAAATTCTGACTTTTTAGATGGTTTAAATATAGATGAAGCAAAAAAAAAGATAATAGAAAATATAGAAAAACAAAAAATCGGAGAAAAAAAAACACTTTTTAGATTAAAAGATTGGGGTATATCTAGGCAAAGATACTGGGGTTGCCCAATTCCTATGATTTATCTTGAGGATGGCACAGTTGTTCCGGTAGATAAAAGCGAATTACCAATAACTTTACCAGAAGATATCGATTTAAGTACAACAGGTAATCCTCTTGAAAATCATCCCACATGGAAAAAAACAACTTGCAAAAAAACTGGTAAACCTGCTGTAAGAGAAACAGATACTTTAGATACGTTTGTAGATTCTTCGTGGTATTTTTTAAGGTTCTGTTCACCCAAAAATTTAAATGAACCATTTAATAATAAAGAAGCTAATTATTGGATGCCAGTAGATCAATATATTGGTGGTATTGAACACGCAATTTTACATTTACTTTACTCACGTTTTTTTATGAAAGCTATCAAACTTACTAATAATAAGATTAATTGCGCTGAACCTTTTAAAAATTTGTTTACTCAAGGTATGGTCTGTCATGAAACCTATAAAGATTTAAATGATAATTGGCTATATCCTAATGAAATAGAAAAAACTTCAGATAAGGAAGCTGTAAAGAAAAAAGATAATTCAAAAGTACTTATTGGTGCATCAGAGTCTATGTCTAAATCAAAAAAAAATACAATAGATCCAGAAATTATGATTAAACAATATGGTGCAGACTCGGTAAGATGGTTTATCTTATCTGATAGCCCACCAGAAAAAGATATTCAGTGGTCTGACTCTGGAGTTGTTTCCTCTAGCAAATTTCTCCAAAAAATTTGGAATTTAAATTTAACTGTAATAAATAGAAAAGATCAAATAGTTGATGAAGGTTTACAGAAAAAATTCGAAGATAAAATAAATATTTATATTTTTAAAATTGATAGTGCTATTAACCACTTTCAATTTAATGTTGCGATTGCACAATTTTATGAAATCTATAGATATTTTAACGATGCTTTAAAATTAAAAATTAGTAAAAATACTTTAGAAACAAACTTAATTAGGGTAATGAAAATGATGATTCCATTTATTCCTCACTTAGCACATGAATGCTTATTTAAATTGAATTGCCAAGACATTAACAAATGGCCTAAAATTGACAAAAAGGCTATAGAAGATAGTGAAATTAAATTAGTAGTTCAGATAAACGGTAAAACAAGAGACGTTCTAAACATGAAAAGAAATTTACCAGAAGGTGAAGTTGATATTGTTGTTAAGAAATCAAATAAAGTTAAAAAATATATAGAAAACAAAAAGATTTCAAAGACAATTTTTGTTAAAAACAAAATAATAAATTACATTGTAAATAATTAATGAAAAAGTTTATCAATAGTTTTCTTTTACTAGTTACACTAATATTGTTTTCCAATTGTGGTTATAAGGCGTTAGATGGACTAGAAACAAAGAAAGTGAATTACAAAGAAATAAGGACATATGGAGATAAGAGGATTAACTTTAAAATTAAAAATAATTTAATATTTGAGAATTCAAATAAACAGGGAAAAAATATAATACTAGAAATAAGTACTAATAAGAAAAAAACTGTAAAAGAAAAAAATATTAAAAATGAAATAACAAAGTACGAAATTAATTTAATTGCTCGTGTAGATTTAGATTTTTTAGAAACAGGAAAAAAAACAGGCTTCAAAGTTGAAACGAATGGAAATTATACAGTTTCAGATAAATACTCCACAACTTTAAAAAATGAGAAAAGATTAATAGAAGACTTAACAAACGATATTTCCAATAAAATCAAACAAGAAATAAATCTTATAATTAATGATCTTTAAAAGTTATATCTTAGAACAAAATTTGGAGACCATTGATAAATATAAAATAATTTTATTTTATGGAGAAAATACGGGTTTGATAAGAGAATTTAAAGAAAAGATTTTAATTAAAAATAAGAAGAGTGAAATTATAAATATCTATCAGAATGAAATAATTAAAAATAAGAACCTTTTACTTGAAGAAGTACAAAACGACTCTTTATTCAATTCTGAAAAAATAATTTTAGTGGATCAAATTGATGATAAAGTTTTAGAAAATATAACAGATGTCGCAAAAATTATAAAAAATGAAAAAATTTTTTTATTTTCAGACATTCTAGAAAAAAAATCAAAATTAAGATCCTATTTTGAAAAATCAAAAACATTAGGGATAGTACCATGTTACAAAGATAACGAACTAACAATTAAAAACATTATAACAAAACAATTAAAAGGATATTATGGTTTAAACTCGCAAATAATAAATTTAATAATTCAAAATACAGGTCTAGATAGGAATAAAATTAACAATGAAATCGGTAAAATTAAAAGTTACTGTTTGGACAAAAAAATAATACATGAAAATATAGATTTATTGCTAAATATTAGAACTAACGAAGATTTCAATATTCTTAAAGACGAAGCTTTAAAAGGCAACAAAATCAACACTAATAGACTTCTATCAGATACAGTATTTGAACCAGAAAATAATATTTATTATTTAAATATTATAAATCAACGGTTCTACAAACTAAATGAAATAGAAAATAAAAAAAAAAACAACAATAATATCGAAGATATAATATCAAATATTAAACCACCGATCTTTTGGAAAGATAAACCAGTTATAATTGAACAAGCAAAAAAATGGAATAAAAATAAAATAAGTAAAGCTTTAAAAAAAACATACGATACTGAACTTGTTTTAAAATCCAATGCTTCTACAAATAAAGAATTATTAATTAAAAATTTAATAGTAGATCTTTGTACCGCTGCTAATTCTTCTTAAGTAAATTAGAAAGTAACTGAAATTGTTCTAAACTTTTATATTCAATAATAATTTTACCAGAATTATTTTTTTTATTTGAAATAATTACGTTTAAACCTAAATTATCTTGTATCTTGTTTTGTTCACTTAAAATATTTGCATCAGTTTTATATAGACTTGCTTTTTGTGGTCCTTTTTTTTGTCTAACGAGTATTTCTACACTTCTTGCACTTAAATTTTTTGCTACTACTTCTTCTGCAATATTAGTTGCGCTAGGTAGCCCTATTAATGGTCTCGCCTGGCCTGCCGATAATGATCCTTCTTCTATCATACCAATCACATCCTTTGGTAAAGTTAATAAACGCAAAGTATTACTTATGTGACTTCTACTTTTAGACATAAATCTAGCTATTTTTTCATGATCGTAACCAAACTCTTGAGATAATCGCTGATATCCTTTTGCTTCTTCAATCACATTCAAATCATCTCGTTGAATATTTTCAACTATTGCAACTTCTAAGGATTCATTGTCATCTAAATCCAACAATATAATAGGTACTTCGTGTAAACCGGCTTTTTGTGCTGCTCTCCATCTTCTTTCTCCGGCAACAATTTCATACCTTCCAGGATCAAATTTATCCTCTCTTACAGCTATAGGCTGAATAATTCCATTTTTTTTAATTGAGCTTACTAACTCATCCAATTTTTTTTCGTTAAAATTAACCCTTGGTTGGAATTTATTGGGAGATAAATCACCTATATCCGCTTTTCTATTATTTAAACTTGCTTTCCCTTTTTTTGAAGTTTCTTCTTTTTGATCACCAAATAGAGCGGTTAATCCTCTGCCTAATCCTTTTTTTTTAGATGTCATGCTGCGCTTTCAACTTTTTTATTTTTGTTTAAAAATTCTTCAGCTAATTTGATATAAGATTTACTACCCGCACAACTTCTATCATAAACTACACATGGTTCACCATGTGAAGGGGCTTCGGACAAACGAACATTTCTAGGTATCACAGTTTTATATACTTTTTCTTTAAAATAATTTCTTGCCTCTTTATCAACTTGTGTTGAAAGTTTATTCCGTTTATCAAACATGGTGAGAAGTATACCTCTTACATTTAATTTAGGATTTAAATTTACCTTTATCCGATCAATTGTTTTTACTAATTGCGTTATTCCCTCTAAAGCAAAAAATTCTGTTTGTAATGGAACAAGTAGTTCATCAGAGGCAACGAGAGCCATAATTGTAAGTAGACTTAATGATGGCGGGCAATCTATAAAAATATTATCATATATTGATAGCTGTTTATTTTCAGTTTTATCTATTAATTTTTTTAATGCAAAAGCTCTATCTGAGTCATTTGCAGTTTCTACTTCCAACCCTGATAAATTTACATTTGATCCAATTATGTCCAAATTTTCGACACTTGTTTTTTTTATTGCCTGTTTAAGATTTATCTTTTTTATTATTAAATTATAAATATTATTTGTTTCATCATTATTTGAACTACCTAATCCTGTTGTAGCGTTACCTTGTGGATCTAAATCAATTATTAAATTCTTTTGACCCAAAATGGACAGTGATGATGCTAAATTAATCACGGTTGTTGTTTTTCCTACGCCGCCCTTTTGATTTATGATTGCTATTATAGATTTACTTTTCATTTTTTTTTTCTAACAAGATAATTTTAGAATCAACATCTGTAATACTATTATAAAGTTTATAACTATAATTTTTATGCAATGATACTTTATTTATTTCTTTCTGTGCATTTTTTCCCTTAAGAATAAGGATTTTATGCTTTTTATTTGTTATTTCACGTGAAATATTAATTATTTCTGACAATTTTTTAAATGCGCGTGCTACTATTACATCAGCATCTATATATTTATCATAAACATTTTCCCTAATCTCACATTTTATATTAATTTGTCTTTTAACATCCTTTAGAAAAGACCGTTTAATTGGTGATTTTTCATATAATTTCACGTGAAACTTGTTTTTTGTATTAAATATTGACAAAATAATACCAGGGAAACCCGCACCTGTACCAAAATCTGCTATTTTTTTTGTATTATCATCAAGATAATTAATCAATTGAGCAGAATCCAGAATATGCCTAGTCCAAATAAAATTTTCAGTACTTTTTCCTATTAAATTGTATTTTTTATTAGCATTTAAGAGTAAATTTGTGAAAGTATAGAGTTTTTTAATGGAAACATCGTCAAATTTTAACTTTTTTTTTAAATATTTAATAACTTCAGCTTCTTTCATCCTGAAGAAGCTCTTTTATTCGACCTTTTAATGTGAGATAGAAGGATAATAATGGCTGCTGGTGTTATTCCATCAATTCTGGTTGCTTGCCCAATAGTATTTGGTCTGATTTTTGATAGTTTTGCTTTCACTTCATTAGATAAACCACTTAAAGAGTCATATTTGATATCATTAGGTATAATAATAGAGTCATCTTTATTAAATGCAGCAATATCTTTTAGCTGCCTGTCTAGGTAACCTTTATAGTGTGCATCGATTTCTACCTGTTTATCAATGATAGCACCAAAGTAAGGTATATCTGGAAAAACTTGCCTTATTTTAGCCATATTTAAATTTCGTTGACCCATAATATCTAATATAGCTCTTTTAACTCCATCCATAGCAATTTTAATAGAATGTTTTTTTGCTTGATTTGGAGATAATTTTTTTTTCTGAAGTGTTTCCATTAGTGAAAATAATTTTGTTTTTTTCTGAAGAAATAGTTTTTTTCTGCTGCTAGATAATAAATTAATTTTAATACCCAGCGGAGAAAGTCTTTGATCTGAATTATCTGCTCTTAATGTCAACCTATATTCTGCTCGTGAGGTAAACATTCTATAAGGTTCTGTAACTCCTTTAGTAATTAAGTCATCAATCATTACACCAATATAAGAATTAGATCTACTTAACTTAAATTCTTCCTTTTTTTTAACTTTTAAAGCAGCGTTAATACCTGCTATAAGACCTTGAGCAGCTGCTTCTTCATAACCCGTAGTACCGTTAATTTGACCAGCTAAAAATAGGGAGCCTATTTTTTTTGTTTCTAAAGTAGCCTTCAATTCTCTTGGATCGACATAGTCGTATTCTATTGCATAACCTGCCCTTTTCATCTTGACACGCTCTAAACCCTTAATTTTAGCCAATATTTTGAGCTGTATGTCTTCAGGCAAAGACGTGGATATTCCATTAGGATAAACGGTATTATCGCTTAAACCTTCAGGCTCTAAAAAAATTTGATGTTTTTGTTTATCTTTAAATTTAACTATTTTGTCTTCTATTGATGGACAATAGCGTGGTCCGATACCTTTTATATTTCCTGAATACATCGCGCTTTGAAAAATATTATCACTAATAATCTTATGAACTTCTGCATTAGTGTAAGTCATGCCACATTTAATTTGTTTATTATTAATTTTATCTGTGAGAAATGAAAAATAATAATGATCATCATCAGCAGGCTGCATTTCTAAATCATCATAGTTAATTGTGCTACCATCTAATCTAGGTGGCGTACCTGTCTTCAATCTTCCTATCTGCATTTTAAATTTTGCTAATTGTTCACTTAAACCTGTAGAAGGTTTTTCATCGAACCTACCCGCTGGTATTTGTTTTTCACCAATATGGATTAATCCATTAAGAAAAGTGCCTGTAGTTAAGATAAGTTCTTTGGTTCTTACTTCTTTTCCACTTTGACACACAAAACCTATTATTTTGTTGCCTTGGAATAAAAATTTAACAACAGGATCAGCTATTACCTCTAAATTTTCGTAATTTAATAAAATTTTTTGCATGTGTTCTTTGTAAAGTGTTCTATCTGATTGAGTTCGAGGACCTTGTACTGCTGGTCCTCTACTTCTATTTAATAATCTAAATTGAATACCTGACTTGTCGGCTACAACACCCATTACACCATCTAAAGCATCAATTTCTCTTACAAGATGCCCTTTTCCAAGCCCTCCAATAGCAGGATTGCACGACATCTCACCAATAGTCTCTATTTTATGTGTAAAAAGAGCAGTATTGACGCCGATTCTAGCGGATGCAGCTGCAGCCTCACATCCAGCATGTCCGCCCCCTATTACTACTACATCAAAGCTTTGTTTTTTCATGGAATGAATGTAACGCGGTATATTAAGAATACAAGAGCTATTTTATTTACCTATACAGAAGTCTTTAAATATAGATCCAAGAATTTCTTCAACATCAACCTTGCCTACAATGCTTCCAAGATGTCGTGTAGCCATTCTTAGATCTTCGGCAGCCAACTCTAAATCTCTATTATGATCTTTTTTAAGAAAGTTATCTATTTCGTTTAAGCATTCATTAAGTTTAACTCTGTGCCTTTCTCTTGTAATTAAAACACCATTGTTAGAGATAAATTTTTTACTTAATTTTTCTTTTATTTTTTTAATTAGAATATTGATATTTTTATTATCTTTAACTGACGCTAACACTGTATCTGCATCAAATTTATGATTTTGTTTATTTAGTATATCTGATTTATTTAATAAAACTATCGTATCTTTGTTAATCATTTTCTTAATTTCATTGTTAATACTTTTAGAAGAATTGTCTATAACAACAATATTTAAATCTGCTTCTTTAGATTTTCCTAGAGCTATTGATATACCTTTTTTTTCAACCTCATTTTTGGTATCTCTAATGCCTGCAGTATCTGCTAAGATTACAGGATATCCATCTATATTTAAATAAGTCTCGATTACATCTCTTGTCGTTCCAGCTTCTTCTGAAACAATAGCAACATCTCTTTTTGCTATTAAATTCAGTAGAGAAGATTTACCTGCATTCACTTCGCCTGTTATAGAAACTCTAAATCCGTCTCTTATTTTTTCACCAATTTTGTTGTCCTCAATTAGCTTATGAATATCTTTATGAATTTCTTTAATAGAGTTTTGCACTTCCTTTAAAACTTTTTCTGGTAAGTCATCTTCAGCAAAATCTATTTTAGCTTCAATGTAAGATAAAGATTTAGTTAATTTTCCTCTTAAATCATTATAATAATTCGATGCATTACCTTGCACTAATTTGACAGCTTGATCTCTTTGAAGTTCTGTTTCTGCGTGAATTAGATCGCCTATACTTTCGGCTTTTAAAAGATCAATTTTATTATTTTGAAAAGCTATCTTTGTAAATTCACCAGGTT